>Ga0182741_1000065_pt1 | contig 170193 bp, 164 predicted proteins | sample eDN5th37CBELigOP_FD_128874 | JGI IMG/M metagenome (GOLD analysis project Ga0182741, IMG submission 128874) | Enriched Organic Plus compost microbial communities from Emeryville, California, USA - eDNA 5th pass 37_C BE-Lig OP (version 2) (version 2) ...
ACGGCAGCAACGGCTCGATCCGCTCCCACTGCTCGTCCGTGAACACCCGATACCGCGAACCCGTCGACCTCACCCCACCACACTGCCGCGAGCCTCACCGAAGATATGGGAGACACGCCCTAGTGCTTTGCGGTGATCAGGACCCCCACGCCGACCAGCAGCAGCGCGGCGTAGAAGGGCGCGATCGACCACGAGGCCCAGATCGAGGCCTCGGGCAGGTACGCGTGCTGGATCCTCCTCCAGGTCGACAGCCTGGGGGCGGCCGGGGCCAGCGGCTCGTCGGCGTCGACCGGGTCGAGCGTGTAGAGCGGCACCCTCCGGCTCGACCGTGCGACCGTGTTGTAGAGGCGGCGGAACTGCTTCTCGCTCTTGAGGTAGTTGGCGTCGAGGTAGGCGAAGAGGACGATGGCCACCATGCCGAGCGCCGCGAGCTGCCAGGAGGACTGCGTCAACGCGAACCCGAACGTCGCCGTCACGATGGGCAGAAGCCAGCCCTTCGCCGCGGCGGAGGCCGCCGACTGCCTGGTCACGATCGCCTGGATGTAGTCGAGGTGCTTGCGCCGGTCCTCCGGCGCGATGGGCGGCTCTGACGTGGTCCGTTGCCGGCCCACGGCGGTGCGCACGTCGAGCATCGCGCGCTCCTTGGCGGTCTCCGAGTAGTCCGTCTCCGCCGGCCAAATGGGACCCATTCGGTCGTCGGACCAGCGGGGGACGAGGTGCACGTGCAGGTGCGGGACGGTCTGGGTCGCGGTCGCTCCGTTGGACTGGATGACGTTGAGGCCCTCCGGGTGGATGGCGTCGCGGATGGCGTCGGCGAGCAGCAGCCCTGCCCGCGAGAGCTGCGCGGCCTCGTCGGGACCGAGCGACCAGATGTCCGGTACGTGACGCCGCGGCACCAGGAGCACATGCCCGAGCACGGCCGGCTCCGTGGGGAAGAACGCCACGACGTTCTCGTCCCGGTACACCTCGCGGACGTCCGGGTCGTCTCGGTCGACGATCTCGCAGAACTCGCAGACGTCGCCCGTCACCAGCGCGCCTTCGCCTGGGCGACCCAGCCTTCGAGATTGCGGGTCAGGTTCGCGTACGTCTGCTTCGTGTCGATCCTTCCCTGCCAGTCGGTCACGGTCGGATCGAACACGGGGATGCCGCTCACTCCGGACGCCTTGTCAAAGGGGCTCGCCCCCTTGCGGTCGGCGGTGCCGAAGGACGACAGGCCGTGGATGTGGATCCCGACCAGGGGCTTCTTCTCGCTCCACGCCTTCTGGATCTCGTAGATCACCCAGGGGCGGCTGGCGGTCTCCTGGCCGATGAGCACCACGACGGCGCGCTTGTACTTCATCTGCTCGTCGATCCAGTCGACGATCCCCTGCCGGCCACGTCGCCGCACGGCCTCCCAGTCCTGCGCGTTGAGCAGTGCCTGTCCTTCCAGGGCGATGATGTTGCGGACGAGCTGGACGCGATTGACGTCGCGCTCGTAGTGGAACGAGTAGAACACTGTCTTGGTGGCCACCGCCGGCTCCTTGCTCTCCGAGGGCGAGCGGTTCTCGCCCCCTTCGATGACAGTAGGAGCAGCCACTGACATTCCAGCGGCGGAAGACGCGTCGTGACCGGCATGGAGCGAGGAGCGCCGATGGCACCGTACGACGCTCGGCTCGTTGAGCTGGTGGCGGAAGCGCGCCAGCTGCATAAGCAAACCGTCTGGCCCTCGACATACAGGCGACCGCCGATGGTCCGGATCAGCCGATACGCGTGCGCGCGTCGCCAATGACGGGGCTGACGGACAGCTCCGCGCCCAGCGCTGCGGCATGAGCGCGGAGGATCCCGATCCTCACGCCGTCGAGATCCCCGCGCTCGATCCGGGAGACCAGGCGCGCGCCGACGCCGATGCTCTCGGCCAGCTGCGCCTGCGTCAGGCCGAGTCCCTCGCGCCGTTCGCGGAGCCACTGCCCCCGGATCTCGGCCAGCATCCTCCGCTTGTGCGCTTCGACTCCTCCACGGGGAGTTCCGCGAGGTGGTCTTTCCCCCTCTTGGTCATCCGTGCTCCTCGCGGTCGTCGGACGAGGAGAAGTCGACCCACTCGTGGCGCTGCTCCTGTGTCGACACAGAGAGGACCCAGCGCTCGACCGGCCAGAAGCCCATTGCGACCAGCGACGCCGACCACGTGCTGAATGCCTGGGCCTGGTCGTCTGCGACGACGGAGCTCAGATCCGTCCTGCTGGTCGTTTTGAGATCGATGATTACGCATCGATGTCGATCCAGACCGGCCACGAGGTCCGGTCGCGTGATCTTCGGACGTCTACTTCCCGGTTCTGCGAACGAGGGCTGCGACCACAGCCAGGTCCACTGCTGCTCCACGGACTCTTCCTGGAGGCACCCGGCGGCAAGTTCTGCCGTGGATTCGAGACGCTCGAGGACCCATCGCTGCGAGTCGTCGTCCAATGCCAGGAAGTCGTCGAGGGTCTTCGACCACCACGGACCGGCGGGGTCCACCGCGAGCTGGGCCCTCGACCAGTCCCGGTACGCGCTCGGGGATTCAAGGCTCGAACCGAGGAAGGTCGCCGCTTCGCGTACGTCTTCCTGGATGGTGGCGGTCTTCGACCACCGATGGTGCTCCTCGTCCCAGCCGCACCGGTGCCCGCGCTGGAGCACCTGCGGCTTGGCGTACGGCATGCACACAGCGCGATCGACGAGGGTACCCAGGACTGCGTGCGGCGAAGGTTCCGCGCTCACGGCCAAGTCTCCAAGTCGTAACACCTGCTCATTGGCAAATGATCGCACGCAAGACCGACATCTGCGATGCAGGCCACGTGCGACCGGCAGGTACGAAGCTGCTGTAGCGTCACGCTGAGGCTCGACGGTGTAATGCCTCGCGCCGCTTGGAGCCCTTCAGTTCGGGCCCGTGGAGTCGTCTTTGCCCCGGGCTCTACCGCAGGTTCTCGAAGGGGTCAACGATCGTTTGAAGGCCGTGCTGCGGGCAGATCCAGGCGATGCGCACACCGAAGCCGTCCGCGCCCGCCGCAGGGTCGGGCTCGCAGTCTCCGTCGCACTCGGTGCATGTCCTGTAGGACTCATCGGTGGGCGCGCCGATCTCGAGCCCGTCCGGGCCGTTGATCCGCTCGAAATCCATCGTCCAAGCCTATGTCTGGCGCTCCCGTAAAATCGAGGCATGGATCTGTCAATCCAGGCGCTGTTCACCGACCGAGTGTTCAACGCTGGCACGAGCTACGCGGGCAAGAGGTTCGCCGCCGGCCGGGCCGCCGAGCTACTCGCCGAAGATCCGACCCGGAGCGCTCAGCAGCTGGTCGACCTGCTCCGTGCGGAGGCGGACGAGGCGGAGGCCGAGTTCCAGCGCCTCCGCGGCGAAGACTGAGCTCTGCCTGCAGTGTCCGCGATGACGCGGTAGACCGTCTGCCTGCTCACGCCGAACATCGCGCCGATTTCGGCGGGCGAGTGCTCACCCTCGACGTGAAGGCGGACCACCTGCCTTTTCTGCGCGGCGGAGAGCTTGGGCTGCCTGCCCGTCATCTTCGCCCGGCGCTCTGGCACGGCCAGCGCCTCCTTCGTCCGCGCAGAGATGAGGTCGCGCTCGAACTCGGCGAAGAGGCCGAGCATGCCGAAGAACAGCTTGTCCATCGGGTCGGTCGGGTCGTAGGGCTTGCCGCCGAGGGAGAGGGTGACTCCTCGCGACTGGAGCTCCTGGGCGATGTCGCCGAGGTCGCGGGCGGACCTCCCGAGCCGGTCGAGCTTGGTGACGACGAACACGTCCTGGGGACGCAGAGCCTTCAACGCGCCCTCCAGCCCCGGCCGCTGCCGACTCTTCCCGGACTGAATCGGCTGGGTTTCGTTCCTATCGGTTTCCCTGTCCGGCGGTCGCCGGGGAGGCTGATCCGAGGTCAGCGTAGTACGCGTCCTCGACCTCGGCCGGGGTGCGCATGCCGAGCTCGCCATGGAGGCGTTGGTGGTTCCACCACCACACCCATTCGAGCGTCGCAAGCTCGACCTGCTCGACCGTCCTCCAGGGCCCGCGCTGGCGGATCAGCTCGGTCTTGTAGAGGTTGTTGATCGCCTCGGCGAGGGCATTGTCATACGAGTCCCCGACAGTGCCTGTCGACGGGGTCGCGCCAAGTTCGACGACGCGGTCGGTGTAAACCATCGACATGTAGTTCGAGCCGTGGTCGGCGTGATGGATCAGCCCGTCGAGCGGGCCGTCCGCGCCCCAGGCGGCCATGTCCAGCGCTTGTAGGGGCAGGACCTCCGCGCGCAGCGTCGAGGCGACGTTCCAGCCCACGATCTTGCGCGAGTACACGTCGGTGACGAACGCCACATACGCGAACCCCGCCCAGGTGGCCACATACGTGATGTCCGCGACCCAGAGCCTGCGCGGCGCGTCTGCGCGGAACCGTCGTTGGACGAGGTCCCGCGGCAGGGATTGCGCCTTGTCGGGCCTGGTCGTGAACGCCTTCTTCGACTTGCGAACCCCACGCACGCTGCCGCTGGTCCATGTTCGATCCCAGTCGAGACGAGGTTCGCACCGGCTGCCAATACAGCCGGTGACGGGGACATCCGACCCGGATACGGGTGGCGTATCCGCCACCATCAGGACGAGAAAACCGGGTGTTCTAGGACCCGGATACAGGGTGCCACATCGCTTCGCGACCCGTATCCGCGTGATGTCCCCTCTGCCGCGGAAACACGGGGACACCGCATCCAGCCCGATACCCGTATACGGGTGAAATCGACCTGGATACGGGTGAGGTGTATCCCCCCGCGTTCCCTTGAAACGACTGGGATCCAGACGTCGATCCGCTCGCGTAGCGGCGGATGCTCCAAGAGGGAAAGAAAGAGCATAAGCGGCGGTGGCCCCTCGCTGCGCTTCGGGGGTCGGCACAGCCGACACCGCTTCGGGTCCACTTGCGCTTCGCTTCAGTGTCCCCTCACCCCTCACCACGTCGCCAGAGCGACGCGGTTCGGGGCGCTCACTCGGTCGTTCCGCACTGCTGCGCAGCGCTGCACTCCCTCGCCCTCCGGAGGCTCCTCGAGCCTCCTCCGGGTGCCCCCGCCCTGCGCGCGGCCGGCGGCACTTCGCATCCCCACTGCACCTCCCTCAGACGCGCACGCCGAGGCGTCGCGATGTCACGCCGCGACCGCGCAGCGGATCGCAAGTCCGGCGGAGGTCGGGAACCACTGCCACTACTGCTTCAGCTCGATAACCAGAGTCTCGCTGGCGGCGTCCAGCGTCCTCACTCGCCGACCAGCACCGACGGGCTTAATCTTGACCGTCATGATCGCGTCAAGAACGCTACGACGGCGGCCAAGCGAGGCCTGATCCCACCACGTACGTGCTTCGGCTAGGCCGTTGACGAACGCGAGCTCTGCCAACGGGTTTCCTCGAGTAGCGCGCTTCCTCTCATCGGCGATCACGGCCTGCTCTGCACGAATCGTTGCAAGGGCATCGAGAGCGTTGGCTTCCGTCATCATGCCCTGGGCGATGAGGTTCGCGATGGTTGCCTGGCGATTCGCCAGGTCCTTCTCAAGCCCGTCGAGCGTAGCCAAGTCTCGTGTTCCTTCCGGCGGTTGGAGGTGTGCGAGGAGATCTTCGGTGGCGATGTACGAGATGCAGGCGCCGGTCACGAACTCGTCGATGATGTCGCCGCTGCGGTGAAAATGCCCGCGCGGACAACGGTATGCGTGGTAGCGCAGCGAAGGCGCCCGCCCAGATCCGTCCACCCGCGCCGTGGGGTGTGTCTCACCGGCCGCGGAGCGGACCGGCTCACTACAAACAGCGCAAAGAGCGAGTCCGGAGAGTAGCCACTTGCGAGCCGTGCCTGAGTGAAGCGGCTTCGCACCTACGAGTCGGGCCCGTGCGGCGACCACGCGGTCCTTGTCCACGATCGGTTCCCACGCCCCGGGAACGCAGGCGTCCAGGTCGATCGAGGCCAAGCTGAACTCACCCGTGGGCTGGGAAGGTGCCAGCAATGCCGCGTAAACCGGGTTCATGAGGATCCGGCGGACGGTCGTTGCCCGCCAGTTCGTGTTGCGTCGAGTTCGGTAGCCAGCAGCGTTGAGGTCACGCGCGATCTGCCCCATCGGGCTACCAGCGAGATACTCCGCGAAGATGCGCCGTACGACCTCCGCTTCGTCCTCGACCACTGCAAAGCGCGTACCCTCAGGACCGCGCTCGCTTGCTCGAAGCCAGCGGTAACCGTATGGAGTCAACCCTGACGACGGGTGACCGCCCGCTCGCCGCTCGGCCGCGTATCGCGCGGCACGGTCCGCCTTTAGTTTCACCTCGTGTTCGGCGATGAGGACGAGCTGTTTGAGCGCAAAGTCGTCGATGTTGGTGTCGATGCCCTGGCGGGTCACAATGATTCGCACGTCACGCTTCGGCGGACGCACCTCCAGCACGTCCGACAGCGCTCTTGTTAGGCGGGAAGTCTCCGTGACGATCAGCGCCTCGAACTCTCCTGCGTCGAACGCGCTGAGCATCCGCCCCCAGCCAGTTCCCGCACCGCGCTGGCGCGACCCGCTCGTGTCATTGTCGACATACTCGGAGACGACCAGCCAGCCGCGGCGCCGCGCTTCAGCTCGGGTGTCGGCCAACTGTTGCGCGATTCCCTGATCCTCTTGGACGGACTGTCGCGCGTAGAGCGCGGCCCGGACGGGGGCTGAGGCGCCACGCAAGATCACGCATCGATTATCTCTCGTGGCGTCGAGGGGACTGGCCGCAGATCGGTTCGCGGCGCCAACTGACTCGGCCGACTTGATAGCACCCGCGTGTGCGCCGGCGGATCAACGTAGACCGGTGAAGCAGAAGCTAGCGGTGAACGTGCACCCAGCACGAGGGCTGTTCGAGAATCGGAAGGAGGCTGCCGAGCGTCTGCCTCAGAACGGCAGCCTGTTTCGCTTCAAGCCAGTCAATCTGTTGCAGGCGTGCCATCTCTTCGTTCACGCGATCGGTGTCCCAGAACGCATCTTCATAGGAATCGACTACTTCGGAGTACCAACGCTCCGCAAACGGCTCGTGGAGCTCGACGATCGGGATCTCGAAGAATCCAATCCTTGACTTAGTCACCGGCAGCTTCAGAATCTCGTAAAGCGCGAGGTACTCATTTCCTTTGACCTCGCGGTGCGGCAGGAACTCGATCACGAACAAGAAGAGTACAGACCGGAGCGCCAGCGCCGTGCGTGCCGCCGAGCCGCTTTGAGTCGTCTCCCGTAGCGAACGGAAGGCAAAGTCTCGGGACAGGCAGTCCTAAGAAGCGTTCAGAGCGTCGAGGAATGCCTCGGCCCCATACGCGGCATCAGCGCGGAGCTGGTCCTCGGTCGCGGTGTCCCCCGTCGCAATCATTGTCTGAGCGAACATGCCTGCCCACGTGCCGGTGGGGTCCATATACCGGTCCGCGACCTGCCGAATCTCAGAGGGGTCCGCGATCTCCGCAGTAATAGCGAGCTGCTCCCGCACGGCGCGGCCAGCCATCTCTGGCCCACCCTCGTTGAAAAGAACTACATACATGAAGTCGTACTTGTCCTTGGCGAGCATTCGTGATTGCGCCGCCGCGGCCTTCGCCAGCAGGTACCCACCAAGATTCGCGAAGCGGAGCGATATGTATTCGGGAGCATCAGGGAAGTCGGCGCGCACCGCGTCGTTCACCGCAAGCCTGCGGACGATCGGTGCCTCAAGTGCGGCGGCCGGTCCCGCCAGCTTGCAGCCGACTGCGGTCTTCGAACCGGGCAATGCCACTGTGTCTCCGGTGTGATCCCAGACATCACACAAGAACTCGAGGCGCACCCGAGCGTCTCCGAGCAGAGCGTCCCAGCGCCATCGATTGGTAGACGTAAACTGCCCAGTTTCAAGCGCGCCATCGACCCAAGAAAAGTCGCGGCCCGCCGCCACATCGTCGAAGCCCAGCGCGAACAGCAAGTCGATGTCCGTCGTTCCTTGGTGTTGCACGGGAGCGGCGGGGGCGAGATAGTCCGGATTGAGACCACCGATGACGACAAAGTCCTGAGCGTGCTTACCCGCCAGAAGTCCGAATCGCACCAGCACTTCCTCTGCTCTGGCCCGTGCAGCGCGGCTCCTCGCTTCAGAAGCCAATGCTCGACTCCCGCAGGACCTCGGCTGCTTCGGCCGCCCGTCCGCCCTGTCGCAACAGGTCTCCGTAGACACGCACTGGTGACGCCAGCGAAAGGCCTGCCAGTTCCCTCTTCAGGTTGAACAGGTATGACTCTTCGGTAAGAAGACGCAGGCGGCCCCCTCGCTCGACTTCGCGCACGCCCTCCTGGCTGAGCAACTGATTCCGCGCCCAGTGTGCTCCATGCGACGGGACATACACTTCGACCACAGGGATCGACGTTAGATAAGGTGCCGTGAGATCCGCCGCAGCAATGCCGGTGAGCGCCCACTCTGAGCCCGCAAGCGCCGTCGCAATCATGGAGAGCGACCGGTCGTGCTCCCGCCAAGGCACGTGAAACTCTGCGATTGCCCCAGAGCCGTTGGTGGCGTAGTTCCCGGCCCAATCGCTCAGCATGCGCCCCGGGTCACGGAACTCGCGCAGGGCCGTACTGCCCCGCTCCGCCCCGCTCTTCGCTGTATAGCGCTGCTCGTCGAAGTGTCGTAGTACCCGTGCCGCGTGGGGCAGTGATACATCGGCCGCCTCGGCAATCGTGGCAACTCGGTCGATGTAGGACCGCTGCTCTGGAGGGCGCTGCGCCGCCCAGGTCAGCAACGTCTCGGCGATGGCGTTCGCAGCCCCTGACCACTTAAATGGGCGTCCTGCATCGGCCGGGACCGGGTCGAGTCGTGTGATGTAGAGCTCACCGGGAACGGATATCTGGGCACGTCCGCTGGCATCCGCCCAGGACAGCCTCTCGTCGTTCAGGATCTCTCGCGCTCCGGGGCTCATCCGACGCGCTGTAAGGATGGGTATCCCACGACGCGCCCACGCCTCTTCGCCATGCGAGACCATGTTGCGGGCACGGCGCACATCGGCAGGGAGCCCCTCGCCGATCCAGATCGGGTCAAAGAGCCACGAGTCAGCCCCGCGCATGATTCGGAGCGTCTCGGCCTGCACCACCGACTCGAAGTCGGAAGGGACGGCGCGTAAGACGATCTCGATCGCCCGGTTTTCTCGTGTCCTCACGGTTTATATCCTAGCGGGAGATTACGGAGTTTTCTCGATAAAACTGCCCCAGGCTCCGCTGATGAGAAAACGGGTACCCCCAACAACGCCTCCGGGCAAAATACGCCCTAAGCCCGCTACGGCGGCCATGGTGACGATCGCGAACTCTGCGGTCGTCGCGCCCTCATCGCTGCGCCACCACGCGCGGCGGAGGGGCGAGCGGTGGACGATCGAGCGGTGCGGGCGGCTCAGTGAGGCATTGCGGGATCTGGTCATGGTCGTGCCTGTCTGTCGTGCGGCCATGCGGCGGCCGCGCTCCGCGGCACGAGCCCGGTCAGTGTGGCATCGAGGCGGGCGCTCGACTCGGCGGATCCGTCGAGACTCGTGTGGGGTGCCGGCGCGGAGGCGGCCTGTGGATGAAGGCGTCGCTTCGCGCGCATGCCAGAGTCGGACGCAGCCTGTCAAGCCCCTGTCGAGGCTGCGGCTCGGTGCCGGTAATGGACACAGCAGCATCCACACGTCTGACCCGCGTGCGCCCGGAGACGGCGTCGCGCGTCGCCGACCATGAGGAGTCCGCAGCACCATGACGCCAACACTGCGCCGAGCGTCACCGGTCGACCTGCAGACGAGACCGGTCCCGACGTCACGCCCCGCGCGGGAGGTGTTCGAGGAGATCGTGCGGGAGCTCGAGCTCGCCGACATCCCGACGGCGGTCGGCGACGCGGAGGTCATCGTCGCCCACATCCTCGGCATCACCCGGATCGAAGTCCAGGAGGGAGGGGCCGAGGGCCGGAGCTTCAGCTCAGGCCAGCTGGACACGGTCGCGGAGTTCGTGACGCGCCGCAAGGCCCGCGAACCGCTGCAGCACCTCACCGGAAAGGCGCTGTTCCGCGAGCTCACGCTCGCCGTCGGGCCAGGCGTGTTCGTCCCGCGGCGCGAGACGGAGTTCGTCGCGGAGCTCGCGATCCGCGCGCTCAAGGCTCAGCCCTCGCCGCACCCGATCGCGGTCGACCTGTGCATGGGCGCTGGCGCGATCGCACTGTCGATGGCGACCGAGGTCCCGAACGCCACGGTGTACGGCGTCGAGCTCGACCCGGCCGGATTCGCGTGGGCGAAGCGGAACTTCGAGACCATCGCGCCGCACAATGCCTTCCCGTTCAACGGCGATGTCGCCGACGCATTCCCGGAGCTCGACGGCCTCGTCGACGTGATCGGGACGAATCCGCCGTGGCTCCCCATCGGCATCCCGCCGGCGACGCCCGAGGTGGCGCTGTGGGATCCGCCCGTCACGTGGTTCGGCGGCGACGAGGACGGAATGCATGTGGTCCGGACCGTCTCCAGGACGGGCATCCGTCTCGGTCGCCCTGGTGCGAGCCTGGCGATGGAGCACGGGATCTCTCAAGCACCCCTCGTGCGATCGATCCTCGCGGCGGACGGCTGGGTCGACATCCGGTCCCATGTCGACCCGCGCGGCAGGGAACGCGTGACGACGGCGACGCACCCCTGAAGCTCGCTGCAGCGATCAGGCGGTGCGTTCAGGACTGGGCACGGGTGCCGCGCATGACGAGGAGCGCGACCACCACCGCGAGCAGATCGATCGCCTGCAGGATCGGGTAGATGGTCGTGTCGAAGAGCCCCCAGTGCAGCGACCAGACGCTGAGCGCGAAATCGAGCACGACGAGACGACCGCGACCAGCAGGAGCCACCGCCAGCGCCGCACGCCGAGCGCGAGGAGCGCACCGGCGACGAGCAGGCCGTTGGAGAGCAGCACGAGCGCCAGCGGCAGCGCGAGCGTCGTGTCATCGGCGAAGTCACGCCAGAACAGCATGTCCAGGACGGTGCCCGCGAGGATGAGCACCGCGCCGCCGATGCGACGCCACAGCGACACCGACTGCCGGATGAGCGCACCGATCGCCATGACGACGGCGGCGATCCCCTGGACGATCCATGCCGCGACCTGGGCCTCCCACCCCGCGGTGAGGAAGACGACCCAGGGGCCCCCGAGCGTGACGACCAGGCCCACGATGATGAGCGCCGACGAGATCGTCGACGGCCGGCCGACTGCGGCGGCATCTGAGACATTGTTCACGGCGACTCCCTTGTCAGCTCCGTGTCCGTGCGGGCTCAGCATACTGGCACTCCCCGCTCCGATCAGGGATTCTCCGCATGAATGCCATGGGGCGCGTGCCACCACCTCCGGCCTCCGGCACCGCTCACACCCAGGCGACCGCGCTCCCCACGATCGACACGATGAGCGGCACGACGCCGACCGCGATGAATGCCGGGAGCACGCACACGCCGAGCGGCACCATGAGCGACACCCCGAGTCGCTCCGCTCGCTCCCCCGCCTCGGCGATCGCCGCACGGCGGGCCTCCTCGGCCTCGCTCCGCAGCAGCTCGCTGACCGGAGCGCCCGCTGCCGTCGAGATCGCCAGCGACTCATCGACCGCTCGCCAGTCCGCGTGGATGCCGAAGTGCGTCACCGCGCTCTCGACGATCGACCGCGCCCGCTCGATCGAGGTGCCGCCGGCCATGGCGACGGCGACCAGCTCCGGCAGCAGCCCGGGGACTCGATCGCCTGCGGTCGCGCGACGCAGGAGCGCGGCGTTCCACGCCCACCCGCTCAGGAGCAGGACCACGCCGATGACGAGGCAGGCCCAGCCGAGCGGTGAGCCGAGCAGGACCGCGATCGTGTCGTGCCCGAGCAGCGCACCGAAGACGACGCCGATCGCGGGCATCGCGATGACGAGTCGAGCGGTCGCACGCGGTCCGCTCAGAGCGACGGTCGACTGTCGGTCGGCGGTGGCGAATCCGCGCATCGCCGCCGCGTAGGACCGCAGCGCGCTCGCGAGCGGACTTCCCGATGCGGTCGCGACCTCCCATGTCGCCGCGAGACCCTCGAGACCGCGGACCACCGCGGTCTGGGCTTCGCGCTCGCCCGACCGCCGGAGCCGCCCGATGCGGCGCCTCGTGAATGTCTCGCCGCCACCGGCGCCGAGCCGCCGCGCCTGCTCCGCGATCGCCGACGGCACCGCGTTCGGCCCTGCCGCCGCGATCGCCTCGCCGAGTGGGGCGAGCGGCCCCGTGGCTGCGTGACGCCAGGCGGCCACCGGCGAGACTCCCGCGCCGAGCAGCACCGCGAGCCGGTGCACGAGCGCGGCGAGGTCGCCGCCGGTCGGCGCGACGTCGCCCCGCGACCTCCGCCGATGCTCACGCATGCCACACCTGCTCGATCGCGAGCCGGTCGCGGGCATCGAGCACGAGTCGCCCGATCGCGGCGACGCGACGCACCCCGCCGTCACGCGCGAGGTGCACGACCGCGTCGAGCGCGCTGACCGCCTGCCGGGCGATCGCGTCCGGTCCGAGCGCGGCGAGCGCGCCGAGCGCCTCCAGTCGGGCGGGCACGTCGTCGAGCGAGTTCGCATGGACGGTGCCGATGCCGCCATCGTGCCCGGTGTTCATCGCGGCGAGGAGCTCCCGGATCTCCGCCCCGCGGCATTCACCGAGGACGATGCGGTCCGGCCGCATCCTGAGCGCCTCGCGCACGAGTCGGGCGAGGTCGATCATGCCTGCACCTTCGATGTTGGCCTGGCGGGCCTCCAAGCCGACGACGTGCGGGTGCTCCACACGGGCCTCCGCGACGTCCTCGATCATCACGATGCGCTCCCCCGGTGCCGCGAGCGCGAGCATCGCGGACAGAAGCGTCGTCTTCCCCGTGCCGGTCGCTCCGCTGATGAGGACGTTCGACCGTCGCACGACGAGCGCCTCGAGGCGCGACCGCGCATCCCCGGGGAAGCATCCCGCCTGGTCGAGGTCATCGAGGGTCATGGGTCGCACCGCGGGCAGACGCACGGAGATGAGCGCACCGTGCGTGGACACCGGCGGGAGCACAGCGTGCACACGCACCCCGTCGCCGAGACGCCCGTCGATGCATGGCGTCGCCTCGTCGATATGTCGGCCCGCGGCGGAGATGAGCCGCACCGCGAGCGCCCGAGCCTCATCCGCGTTCAGGTGGATCCCGGGATGCGGCTCGGCACCCTCGCCCCGGTCCACCCACACCTCGCCGCCGTTCACGAAGACGTCGGTGATCGCGGGGTCAGCGGCGAGCTCCGCGAGCGGACCGAACTCCGCGCCGAGGCAGCGTCGGCCGCGCGGGGAGCGGCCCGGGATCGTCGGGAGGAATGGCTCGAAGCGCACCCGGGCGACGCTACGGTCGTCCCGCGGCATTCACCCGCAGACAGCCGCTGGCGACTGTGGACAGCGCGCCGCCGCGTGAGACCTGTGCAGCCGCGCGGCTACTCGGCGTGCTCGAGGACGAAGACGGGGATGAGCCGGTCGGTCTTCTTGGCGTACACGTCGTAGTCCGGCCACACCTCGACGGCGCGCGCCCACCATGCCGCCCGCTCATCGCCTTCCACCTCGCGCGCGATGTACTCGTGCTTCTGGTCGCCGTCCTGCAGCTCGACGCGCGGGTTCGCCTTGAGGTTCCAGTACCAGGCGGGGTGCTGGGGGGCGCCGCCCTTCGAGGCGACGACGGCGTAGGCGCCCTCGTGCTCGACGCGCATGAGCGCCGTCTTGCGGAGCTTGCCGGTCTTCGCGCCGACACTCGTCATCACGATGATCGGCTTGCCGCGCAGCTCCGCGGCCTCCCTCCCGCCGCTGCGCTCGTAGGCCTCCGCCTGCTCCCTGGCCCAATCCGACGTGCTCGGTGCGTATTCCCCCTGGAGTGCCATGGGGTGATCCTACGGCGGTCGCGCGGATGCGCCACAGGGCGAGCTGTCTCGATGACCGAAAACGCTCGTCAGGCCTCGGCATCCGGACCGGAACCACACCGATGGTCCCCGGGTTCATCGGAGCGATCCACCCGCCGGGATCCCCGAAAACCCCGCAGAAAGAGGGGCGGCGCCTCCTGATGGGGGGATGGAGGCGCCGCCAACGCAGTGCCGACATATGGGGGGATGCGGCGGCACCGCGGACCGGGTAGAACCGGCGATGCGAGTCTACTCCTCGCCGGGCGATTCGCGCCTGGATGCGCGCCGTGAATAACTGCTGGTCCTGCATAGGATCGAGGCGGTTGCAACGGAGCAAGGAGGCCCAGGTGAGCGAGCCGCAGGAATACGAGATCGAATCCCTTCTCGTCGAGGAGCGACGCTTCCCGCCGTCCGACGAGATGGCTGCGAGCTCGGTCGCCACCCCCGCCCTCTATGCGGCGGCGAAGGCGGACCGGCTGCAGTTCTGGGCGGACCAGGCGCGAGAGCTCGTGACCTGGGCGGAGCCGTTCAGCCGCACCCTCGACTGGAGTGAGGCACCCGTCGCCCGCTGGTTCGACGGCGGCAAGCTCAACGTCGCCGCCAACTGCCTCGACCGCCACGTCGAATCGGGCCTCGGCGACCGGGTCGCGATCCACTGGGAGGGCGAGCCTGGCGACACCCGGACATTCACCTACGCGGACCTGACCCGGGCGGTCAAGCAGGCCGCGAACACGCTCGCGGAGCTGGGCGTGCGCCGAGGCGACCGCGTGGCGATCTACATGCCGCTCATCCCGGAGACCGTCATCGCGATGCTCGCCGTCGCACGGCTCGGCGCGATCCACTCCGTCGTGTTCGGCGGCTTCTCCGCGGAGAGCCTCCGCTCCCGCATCGAGGACGCCGGGGCGAAGCTCGTGATCACGGCCGACGGCGGCTACCGACGCGGGAAGGTGTTCCCGCTGAAGCCGACCGTGGACGAGGCGCTCGAGGCGCTCGGCGACGCGAACACGGTCGAGCGCGTCCTGGTCGTCCGCCGCGGGGGGAACGACATCGCCTGGATCGAGGGGCGCGACCTGTGGTGGCACGACACGGTCGAGCAGGCGAGCGACGAGCACGAGGCCAAGGCATTCGACTCGGAGAACCCGCTCTTCATCCTGTACACCTCCGGCACCACGGGGCGACCGAAGGGCATCCTGCACACCTCCGGCGGGTACCTCGTGCAGGCCGCGTTCACGCACCGGTACGTCTTCGACCTGCACCCGGAGACCGACGTGTACTGGTCGACGGCCGACGTCGGATGGATCACCGGCCACAGCTACGTCGTCTACGGCCCGCTCGCGAATGCCGCAACGCAGGTCATCTACGAGGGCACCCCGGACACCCCGCACCCCGGCCGCTGGTGGGAGATCGTCGAGAAGTACGGCGTCACGATCCTGTACACCGCGCCGACCGCGATCCGCTCCTTCATGAAAGCCGGCCGCGAGGTGCCGGACCGGTTCGACCTGTCGAGCATCCGCGTCCTCGGCTCCGTCGGCGAGCCCATCAACCCGGAGGCGTGGATCTGGTACCGCGACGTCATCGGCGGCGGCAAGGCCCCGATCGTCGACACCTGGTGGCAGACCGAGACGGGCGCGATCATGATCTCCGCGCTCCCCGGCCTCACCACGCTCAAGCCCGGCAGCGCGCAGGTGCCGGTCCCCGGCATCCGCGTCGACATCCTGAACGAGGAGGGCGAGCGGGTCGACCCGCCGAACGGCGGCCTGCTGACCATCACCGAGCCGTGGCCTTCGATGCTCCGCGGCATCTGGGGCGACCACGAGCGGTTCGTCGACACCTACTGGTCGAAGTTCTCCGGGGACGGCCGCTGGGTCTACTTCGCGGGTGATGGCGCGCACGTCGACGCCGACGGCGACATCTGGCTGCTCGGCCGTGTCGATGACGTGATGAATGTCTCCGGTCACCGCCTTTCGACGACCGAGATCGAGTCCTCGCTCGTCGCGCACGAGTTCGTCGCCGAGGCGGCGGTCGTCGGTGCGGCGGACGAGACGACCGGTCAGGCCGTGGTCGCGTATGTGATCATCAACGAGGCGGACCGCGACAAGCACACACCGGAGGAGTTCTCCGAGATCCTCCGCAAGCATGTCGCCGGCCAGATCGGCGCGATCGCCCGACCGCGCACCGTCTACGTCGTCACCGAGCTGCCGAAGACCCGCTCCGGCAAGATCATGCGCCGCCTGCTGCGCGATGTCGCGGAAGGCCGCCCGATCGGGGACACCACGACACTCGCGGACCCCGCCGTGATGAAGCTCATCGAGGAGCTCACCGGATCGCCGGCGACCCAGTCGCTCTCGGTGATGAAGAAGCTCGGTCGGCAGAGGTGAGCACGCCCCAGCCTGGTTCCCCGCTCTCGGCTCGGCCCAGGTGGGATTCCGGATCCACAAGCGTCGACGCATGAGCGAGTACTCCGAGTCGTCCCTCGTCGCCGAGGCGAAGGCGCTGCTGCCGGACGACGAGGAGGTGCTCGCGGCCGGGATCTTCGGGCTCGCGGATCTGTGGGTCGCGGCGGCGGTCGGCGGGAGCGTCGGCGGCACGATCTCGGGTCTCGCGAGCTCGATGCTCCCGACCGGGGCGATCGTCGATCCGATTGCGATGGGCGCTGGTGCGGCGGCCGGTCAGCGGCTCGCGGCGACCGAGGCCGCCGCCGCTTCCGGGGCGAGCCTGCAGCTGCTCGTCGCGATCACGCCGACGAAGGTGCATGTGCTGAATCGCGACATCGCTCGCGGCCTCGAGCGCGAGCTGCACACCTTCGATCGGGCGCATGTCGCGGTGACGGTGGAGAGCTCCGGTCTGAGCCGCTACCTGACGCTCGCGGACCCGACGACGGGCGACCGGGTGCAGCTGCACGGCTCGACGCTGTTCATCTCGCCGCTCGCCGAGGGCGACAAGGCCGTGATGTCGCTCCTCGCCGAGCACTGATCACCGAGCACTGGGCGCGGATCGCTCAGCGCGGCGAGCTCCGCTGGATGCTCCTCGCGAGCCCGCCTCAGGCTCCGCGCGACTCCAGCAGCTCGCGCGCGAGGCGCTCGGCCGTCTCGATGTCGGAGTACGGGACATGCTCGTCGCCGGCGACGATCTGGAATGGCTCGTGGCCTTTGCCAGCGAGCAGGATGACGTCGTCCGCGGTCGCCATGGACAGCGCGAGTCGCACAGCGCTGGTCCGGTCCCGCTCGACGAATGCCGCATCGGGACGCTCCATGGCGGCCAGCAGCTGCGCGACGATCTGGTCGCCGTCGTCGTCGTGCACGTCGTCGTCGGTCACGATGACGATGTCCGATCCAGCCTCGACGTAGCGCGCCATCTCAGGCCGCTTGCCCGGGTCGCGGTCGCCGGTCGCGCCGAACACGGTGATGATGCGCTCGTAGCCGTACTCGCCGATCGCCGCGAGCGCCTGCCGCATCGCATCGGGCGTGTGTCCTGCATCGACGACGATCATCGGCAGCGACGGGTCTGGGTGGATCCGCCACATGCGGCCGAATGGCGGTCGCAGCTTCGGGATGATACGCGCGATCGTGTCGAGGTCGACGCCTTCGCGCCGGAGCTCGGCGATGACCGCGAGCAGGTTGTCGACGTTGAAGCGCCCGATGAGCGGTGTGGTGATCTCGATGCGCCCTTCGGGTGCGACGAGTTGGAAGCGGGTGACGTCGCGATCGAATCGCACATCCTCTGCTCGGAGCTGCGCGCCAGCCGCTCCCCGGCTCGTGAGGCCGACTCGAGCGCGACCCGCCGGCAGCGCCTCCCACCGCATGCGCACCTCGGGGTCATCGAGGTTGCCGATCGCGAGCGGTGCGCCCGGCAGGTCGTAGATCTTCGCCTTCTGCGCGGCGTAATGCTCCATCGACCCGTGGTAGTCGAGGTGGTCGCGCGTGAGGTTCGAGTAGTGGACCGCCGCGAACTCGATGCCATCGACGCGCTGCTCCTCGAGCGCGTGCGATGACACCTCGATCGCGACATGGGTGGCACCGCGCGCGAGGAACTCCGCGAGCAGCTCATGGAGCCTCGTGATCGGCGGGGTGGTGTAGCCGTTGAGCGTGAGCTCGTCGCCGTGCATGGCGGCGCCGAGCGTGCCGATCGTCGCGGATCGGATCCCGAGCTCTGCCCACGCCTGCGCGAGGAGCTGGACCGTCGAGGTCTTGCCGTTCGTGCCGGTGACGCCGAATGTCGTCAGGCGCTCCTGCGGACGGCCGTACCAGTCGGAGGCGAGCTCGCCGATCCGGTCGATGAGATCCGGGATCGGCCGGATGCGGACGGCCGCATCGGCATCGGCGAGCCACACCTCGAGTCCCGGCAGCGTCGGGTCGCACCACACCTCGGCGGCTCCGCGCTCGAGCGCGCCGCCGATCCACTCCGCGCGAGCGGGGACGATCCCGTCGATGAGCACGAAGACATCTCCCGGCTCGACGAGTCGGGAGTCCTGCCTGAGGCGAGGGCCGTCGAGCGGCGAAGAGGTCAAGCGAACTCCACGATGAGCTCGACCTCGACAGGCGAGTCGAACGGGAGCACGGCGACGCCGACCGCGGAGCGGGCGTGGGCGCCGATCTCGGGGCCGAAGATCTCGCCGAGGAGGAGCGAGGCGCCGTTCGCGACGGCGGGCTGGCTGGTGAAGTCGGGCTCGGAGGCGACGAAGCACACGACCTTGACGATCCGCGTGATGCGGTCGAGCGAGCCGATGACCGATTCGACCGCCGAGAGCGCGTTGAGCGCTGCGGCGCGCGCGTAGGCGGCGCCGTCCTCGACCGTGATGGCGCTGCCGAGCTTGCCGGTCGCGGGGAGCTCCCCGCCGATGAAGGGCAGCTGGCCGGCGGTGTGCACGTGCGAGCCGGAGACGACCGCGGGGACGTACGCGGCGGCGGGCTTGGCGACCGGCGGGAGCTCGATGCCGAGCTCGGTCAGGCGCGCTGCGATCGTGGACATTCGGGCTCCTTCAGGAATCGGAGGATTCGGCGACAGGGCGCTTGAGGAAGGCGATGAGCCCGCCCTGCGGCCCCGGCTGGACGGCGACCAGCTCCCAGCCCTGCTCACCCCAGTTGTTCAGGATCTTGGCCTCCTGGTGGAGCAGGAGGGGCGTCGTGACGTATTCCCATTTCGTCATCTGTTTGGGGGTTTCCGTTCAGCTTGGGTCAGATTCGAATCCCGTACCCTGGATCCTATGGCCGCACAGGAATCTGCACGCCGGAACTGGGTGGTCGGGGTTCTCGGCTTCGTCGGCTTCAGCGCGATCGCTGGGGTCTTGGCCGCCGTCGCCGTCGCCCCTGCAGTCGCGCTCACCGGGGTCGGAGCCACGAGTGCCATCGGCATCTTCGACTCCATCCCAGACTACTTCGATCTCGAGGAGCTCCCCGAGCGGAACGAGATCTACGCGTACGACTGGTCGGGCGAGGTCCTCGTGGCGACCGTCTACGACCAGAACCGCGAAGAGGTCCCCTACGAGGCGATCTCGCAGTATGCGCTCGACGCGACGGTCGATGGCGAGGACCGCCGCTTCTTCGAGCACGGCGGCATCGACCCCATCGGCGTGATCCGCGCCGCGGTCAGCAACCTCGCCGCGCGCGACATCGAGTCCGGCGCATCGACGCTCACGATGCAGCTGGTCAAGCAGACGTTCGTCCAGGAGGCCCTCAAGCTCCCCACCGAGGAGGAGCGCAAGGCCGCATATGACGAGGCCGTCGATCCGAGCTTCGATCGCAAGATCAAGGAGATGAAGATCGCGATCAGCCTCGAGAAGCGGTACACCAAGAAGGAGATCCTGGCCGCCTACCTCAACATCGCGTACTTCGGGAATCAGGCGTACGGCATCCAGGCCGCGGCGCAGGAGTACTTCGGCATCCCGGCGAAGGACCTGAACGCACAGCAGGCTGCCTCCCTCATCGCGATCGTCCAGTACCCCGAGGCGCGCAACCTCGGCGACCCGGACAACTTCGACGCCAACTGGGACCGCACCGAGTACATCCTCGGCGCGATGCTCGAGGCGGGACACCTCACCCAGGAGGAGTACGACGAGGCGATCATCAAGCCCGACTACGAGGAGTTCGTGGCCAACGGCAAGCCGCCGCAGCAGGGCTGCCGCACGGCGCACATCAACTTCCGCTGGGCCTGCGACTACATCGTCAAGTCGGTCAAGGACTTCGAGTTCCTCGGCGCGACCGAGCAGGAGCGCCTCGACAACTGGCGTCGCGGCGGCTACAAGCTCTTCACGACGATCGACCTCGACATGCAGGGCGTCGCACAGGCCGCGGAGAACTACTACGCGCCGCCGGACTTCCCCGAGTTCGAGTTCGGCTCCTCGGTCCTCACCATGGAGCCCGGCACGGGCAAGATCCGCGTGATGGTGCAGAACAAGATCTTCGACGACGCGTTCGAGCCCGACGACCCGGTGCGCTCGTCGGCGGTCAACTTCAACACGACGTACGAGTACGGCAACTCGACGGGCAAGCAGGTCGGCTCGACCTACAAGCTCTTCACCCTGCTCGAGTGGATGATCCAGGGCCGCGGTGTCAACGAGGTCATCGACGCGACCGAGGGCCCGCTGCCGAATCGCCTGTGGCACAACTCGTGCGGCCCGACGGACGACTACTGGGTCAAGAACGACGCCGGCGAGTCCGGCGGGTACACGGTCCGCTCCGGCACGTGGAACTCGGTCAACGGCGTGTTCCTCCGCATGGCGACGCAGCTCGACCTGTGCGCGATCAACAAGCTCGCCGAGAAGATGGGCGTCGAGCGCGCTGACGGACAGCCGCTCTTCAACGGCCCGTCGTCGGTCCTCGGCATCAACGAGATCGCCCCGATCTCGATGGCGCAGGCATACGCGACGGTCGCCGCTGGCGGGCTCAGCTGCAAGCCGATGATCATCAACACGTACATGGACCCGAACGGCGTGCGTCACATCGCGCAGACGCCGAAGTGCACGCAGGTCCTCGACCCGGACATCGCCGCGCACGCGATCGACGTCATGACCGGCGTCATGAGCGTGACCGCGACCGTGTCGAACCCGGGTGACGGCATCCCGATCTTCGGCAAGACCGGCACCAACGACAACGCCGAGAACACGTGGGTCATCACGTCGACGTCCAAGAACACGACCGTGGTCTGGACGGGCAACATCGTCGGCCACGTGTCCATGTACGGCATCTACGACCAGTACGGGAACCAGGTCCGCCAGAACCGTCACCGCATCATGCATGACGTCATGACCGCACTGAACGCTCGCTACGGCGGCGACCCCTTCCCGGCTCCCTCCGGTCGCTACAACACCGGCGCGGCGCAGAACGTCCCGAATGTCTCGGGCCTCGGCCTCACCTTCGACCAGGCCAAGCAGACGCTCGAGGCGCTCGGCTACCTCGTCGAGGACGCGGGCACGGTCGATTCGGACATGCCGAAGGACACGATCGCGAAGCAGGATCCGACGCCTGAGTCCGAGCAGGTCGGCTTCGGCACCACGGTCAGGCTGTGGCGCAGCCTCGCGAACATGGTCGCCGTACCGGACGTCTCGGACGGCTCGTACAGCTACGACGATGCGGTCGAGGTGCTCGAGAACGCCGGCTTCGACAACATCGCGTGGGACTCGACCTGCCCCGCGGGCTACGACCCGGTGTCCGGCTTCCGCAACGTCGGCGGCCTCACGGTCATCGCGCAGGCGCCCGGGGCGAACGTGCCGGCCAAGCCTGGCGACCGCATCCGCCTGACGGTGGAGCGCGACGCGGACGACCCGCGCCAGTGCGTGTCGTCCGAGCCGGACGATGACGAGGACGACCCGCGCGGCGGCGGCCCCAGCGGCGGCAACCGGAACGGCAACGGCAACCGCCGGTGACGTACACGACTCCCCCGTCCCCGGCGCGAGTCGCCGGAGCGGCGCTCGGGCTCGTCGCGGCGGCCGGTCTCGCGGCATTCACCTACGGCGCTCTCATCGAGCGTCGGCGCTACCAGGTGCGGCAGGAGATCGTCCCGATCCTCGCGCCGGGCGCGCGCCCCATCACGGTCCTCCACCTGAGCGACATCCACATGGCCGGCTGGCAGGTGGAGAAGCAGGACTGGATCGCGCGGATCGCCGAGCTGGTCGAGCCGGACCTCGTCATCGAGACGGGTGACATGCTCGAGCGGAACGACGGGATCGCGGGCATCCGACGAGCGCTGGCACCCCTCAGGGGCGTGCCGGGGGCATTCGTCCACGGGGCGCACGACTACACGGCCTCGCGATTCCGGAACCCGTTCACCTACTTCGCCGGGCCGTCGAAGGCGCACGAGCGCGCGCACGACCTGGACACGGAGCAGCTCGATCGATTCCTCGAGGACGACCTCGGGTGGTGGGATCTGCGCAACTCCGCACGCGCGGTGGAGCTCCGCGGCTCGTACCTCGAGTTCATCGGCGTCGACGACCCGCATGTGGACCTGGATGAACTCGATCGGCTTCCCGTGATCGTGGATGAGATGCGCGCGAGCGTGCCGTGGGGCGCCAGCGACGCGGTGGTGACGCTGGCGCTGACGCATTCGCCGTACCGCCGCGTGCTCGACGCGCTGACGACGCAGGGGGCGGACCTCATCTTCGCCGGGCACACGCACGGCGGTCAGGTGCGGATCCCTGGTCTCCCGGCGCTCGTGACGAACTGCGATATCCCGCGGGAGCAGGCCTCTGGACTCTCCCTCTGGCACCACGCTCGCCGGACCTCATACCTCGAGGTGTCGCAGGGCATCGGCACGGGGATCTTCGCTCCGGTGCGGTTCGCGTGCCCGCCGGAGGCGGTCGTCCTCACGCTCGTGGCGCGCGACGCGAACGGCTGAGCCCGCTCGATGCGCACTCGGGGCTCGCGGAGTCGACGGGTCTCCGGATCGGGTAGACTCGTTCGGGTTCGCGCTTCGGCGCGAGTGACCGGGGTGTGGCGCAGCTTGGTAGCGCGCGTCGTTCGGGACGACGAGGTCGCAGGTTCAAATCCTGTCACCCCGACAGACGAGAGCCCCCGCCATCTGGCGGGGGCTCTCTCCGTCTCCGCAGACGTCGCGAGCTCTAGGACTTCGGTCCTGACGCGAGCCCTGCCGTCAGCACCCGGTCGAGGATTTCGACGAAGAAGTCCGCCGCAGCCCGGTCGAAGGACAGCGGGGGCTTGATCTTGAGCACGTTGAGCTCGTTGCCGGTGGGCTGCACGATGACGCCGAGGCCGCGCATGCGCTCGCAGACCTCGTACGTCTCCTCGGTGGCGGGTTCGAGGGTTTCGAGGTCGCGGATGAGCTCGACCCCGAGGTAGAGGCCGACACCGTGGACCTCGCCGAGGATCGGGTGCTTGGCGGCGAGTGCGGCGACGCGCTCCTTCAGGTACCTGCCGACATCGGCGGCGTTCTCCTGGAGACGCTCGTCGCGGATGACGTCGAGGACGGTGGAGCCGACGACGCAGGAGACGGGGCTGCCGCCGGTGGACGAGAAGAAATAGCCGCCGCGCGCGTAGCTCTCCGCGATCTCCTTCGTGGTCACGACCGCGCCGAGGGGGTGGCCGTCGCCGAGGGACTTCGCCATGCTGACGATGTCGGGGATCACGCCCTGCTGCTGGAAGCCCCAGTACCAGTCGCCGAGGCGCCCGAGCCCGACCTGGACCTCATCGGCGATGGCGAGACCCCCGGCTTCCCGGACGGCGCCGTAGACCGCCTGGAGGTAGCCTTCGGGGAAGGTGACGCCGCCAGCGGCCCCGTAGACGGGCTCGCAGATGAATGCGGCGGGCGGGCGCCCGTCGGCGACGAGCTGCCGGATCTTGGCGACGGCTTCCTCGGCGTATCGCCAGGCCTCGCTCCCCCGGTGCTTGCCGCGGAACGCGTTGGGCGCGTCGACGGTGTGGAGCCAGTCGGGGCGGGTCTCGAGCGCATTGGGGTTGTCCGCGGTCGAGGTCGAGACGGCGTCGGCGAGGTAGGTCCAGCCGTGGTAGCTCTCCTGGACGGCGATGAGGTCGTCGCGTCCCGTGTGCGCCCGAGCCAGGCGCAGGCTCAGCTCGACGGCTTCGGAGCCGGAGTTGACGAGGAAGACGGTGTCGAGCGGCGCTGGGAGCAGCGATGCGAGCTTCTCGGAGAACTCGACGATCGACTCGTAGTGGAAGCGCGAGTTGGAGTTGAAGACACGCCACTGCCGAGCGATCGCGTTCGCCACGCGGGGGTGGCTGTGGCCGAGCACGGTGACGTTGTTGACCATGTCGACGTAGGCGCGTCCGTCGGCGGACATGAGGTGGTGGCGCCAGCCGCGCTCGATGCGAGGCGGCTTGGAGTAGTAGTGCTCCTGGACCTCGGCGAGGACGGCGAGCCGTCGCTCGAGGAGTCCCGCGGGCTCGCCTTCGGCGTCGACCTGGACCGTGTCGAGGCCGAGGAGCGGCGCGGGGTCGCGGAGCACAGCGCGCCATCCGGCGGCGTAGGCGGGGACGATGTACGCGGGGATGTCGGCGATGTCGGCCGCGATGAGCGTGAGTCGCCAGGTCGTGCCCGGCGCGAGCGTGACCAGCGGGGACCCTGCGGTCACGGCGCCGTCGGCCACGGCGAGGACGCCTTCCGCTGCCTCCAGGCGAAGGGTGAGGTGGTCGGCCGCGAGTTCGATGCCGCCGCCCGCACGGTGGACGACCGTGCCGTCCCAGGGCGCGGCGAGCAGGACGTCGACGCGGGTGCGGATGTCGAGGCCGGTCCGCCATGTCGCGGGAGCGTCCGCCTGGAGCGCGCGCCCTCGGGTGGCGTCGATCGCCCCGAATCGCGCGATGACCGCATCGGCACCCTCGGCGAAGAGCGCTGCGACCGCGTCGTCGATCGCGCGCTCGGCGGATTCCGTCGTCATCCACGTGCCTTCGTCGAGGACGGGACTCGTCGCGCCGAGGTCGAGCTCGGCGACGGCGAGGTCGCCCGACACGATGCGGGGGAGCGCCGGGGAGGCAGCCGGCTCCGAGGTGAGGCCCAGTGCCTCGCGGATGATCGCGGTCATGACGGGTGAGGGGACAGAGGCGGCCTGCCCGAAGATCCGCACCTCACGGGTGAGTCCGTCGCGCGCGTACGCGTTGTCGGCGTCGGTGGAGATCTGCTGGTACCCGCTCGTGACGAGCACGGCGCCGCGGAGGACGACGAGCGGCCAGATCGCTTCGACCTCGGCGTCGGTGAGGGGCTGCTGCGCGTGGAATGCCGCGATCGCCGGGAGCACCGACAGCGGGCTGGTCTCCGCGTGGTGCAGGACGGAGGAGATCGTCGTCGCGAGCTCGGCGACGCGCCACGACACCATGAGGTCGCCGAAGTCGATGACGCCGTCGAGGAGACCGCCTGGCTCGGTCGAGCGGACGAGGTTGTCATCGGTGAGGTCGCCGTGGATGGGCTGCATCGGGAGCTGGGGGGCGAGTCGATCGATGATCGCGGCTGCGCGCTCGGTCTCCGCGTGGATGCGGTCGCGGAGGTCGACATCGTCGACGTGCTCGATGAGGTGCTCGACGACGCGTCGCCCGTGTCGGGGGTCCCACTGGAGGATGCGCTCAGCAGGGGTCTGCGGCAGGGTCGCGAGCGCACGGCTGACGAGGCCCGCGACTCGACCCATGTCGGCGATCATCGCCTCGCTCAGGTAGCCGCTGCCGTGGAGCGTGCCGCCATCGAGATGCGCGAGCACTCGCACGACGCAGGTGTGCTCTCCTGCGCTGAGGCGCGCGGCGCTGCCGATGCGAGTCGAGGTCCGCAGGCCGACACCGGCGTCGGCGATCCACCTGGCTGCGGCGTCCTGCTCGTCGATCATCGCCTCGTCGAACGCACTGTTCGCGACCTTCATGACGGCGACCGCCTGTCCCTGACGGGTGAGCAGGAAGTTGGCGTCCTGCTGGCTGCCGAGGTCGGTCGCCGTCACGCCGACCAGGTCGAATGCCTCGGAAGCCCACGCCGCCGCCTGGGCCTCCGACACGACGGGCGCGGGCAGCGCACCGACCTCGAAGAAGTCGAAGACGTCACTGGTCATCGTCCACGCTCCTCAGCGATCGTGTTGGCTCCGTCGACGACGAGGAGCTGTCCGGTGATGTACGAGGCGCCTTCGCTCGCGAGGAATGCGACGGCGTGCGCGACCTCGAGCGGGGTGCCGGATCGGCCGATGGGGGTCGCTCGCCCCATCGCCCGCTCGTGCTCGGTGGCGGACCCGGTGTCGATCCAGCCGGGGGCGACGGCGTTGATGGTGATGCCGTCCGCCGCGGTGTCGATCGCGACCGCGCGGGTGAGGCCCACCATTCCCGCCTTCGCCGCGTGGTACGCCACGTCGCCAGCGTACGCGGCGACGGGTCCGGAGATGGAGGCGACGTTGACGATGCGGCCGTATCCCGCCTTGCGCATGCCAGGGATGACGGCGCGGATCATCCGGAATGCGGTCGTGAGGTTGCGGTCGATCGAGGCACCCCACTGCTCGAGCGTGATCTCGCCGATCGGCGCCGGGTCATCGGGATGGGCGAGGGAGGTCATGCCGGCGTTGTTGACGAGGATGTGCGGGACGCCGAACTCTCGTGCGGCGGACGCCATGACGGCGTCGACGCCGTCGTCGGTGGTGAGATCAGCGACGACGCCGACGGCGTCGACCCCGGCGGTGCGGAGCTCATCGACCCGCTCGAAGATCCGGTCGGTCGTCGAGGTGATGAGCACCTGGTGCCCCGCCGCACCGAGCAGGCGAGCGGCGGCGAAGCCGATCCCGTCGGCGCTCCCCGCGCCGGTGACGATTGCGGTCCGTGCTGCGGTCTCCACCATCGGTGTCCCCTCATGACTTGAACGATCGTCCAATACTATGCACGGAATCGCCATGTCGACACCGCTGAAGCGTGCCAGTGCGCGATCGAGTGTTGTACAGTTGACCAACTTACGAGCCAGACCCGACCACGCCCACCGGATTCGAGCGGAAGGAGCAGCGATGACCGAGCGCATCGCCCCGCCCAGCCGCAAGGGCGTCGAGCGCAAGGCGCAGATCCTCGACGCCGCGCTCCTCATCATCGGCCGCGACGGCCTCGGCGGTCTGACGATGCGCTCCCTCGCCGCCGAGGCGGGGATCCCGCTCGGAGCGCTCAGCTACTACTTCGCCAACAAGGACGAGCTCGTCCTCCAGGCATTCGAAGCCCACTCGCAGCGCGAGCTGCGCCGAGTCATGCGCTCGGTCGCATCGATCGGCACCGCAGGCTCGGCGGCCGATCTCGCTGACGCGCTCGCCGACTTCGCGATCGAAGGGCTCGCCGAGGCGCAGCTCGACCTCGTCGCCGAGTACGAGTACGTGCTCGAGGCCAGTCGCCGACCAGAGCTCGCCCGCGCCTCCAATGCGCTGCGGCAGTCGCTCCAGACACTCCTCGCCGAGGTCCTCACTCGCCTCGGCTCCGACGACCCCGAGACCGACGCCCGCATCATCGTGACCGTCATGGGCGGTGTCGAGGTCGACAACCTCACCGGCACCGCTCCCACGTCGGCGCAGCGCGATTCGATTCGGGCGATGATGTCGCGCGTCCTCGGCTCGCTCAACCGCGCATGGCAGCCCGTCGAAGGCGCCGCCGACCACCCCGCGGCGTCCGGGATCGCCGCTGGGGCCGCCAGCCTCACCACCACCGAAGGGGACCGACCATGACAGGACAGCCGAAGTGGCGCATGCCCGTCGAATGGGCGCCGCAGCGCCGCATCTGGATGGCGTGGCCGAGCCACGGCTACGTGCTCGGGGACAGCGCCGAGGAAGCCGAGGAGTCGCGCGCCGCGTGGGCGGCCGTCGCCAACGCGATCGCCGATTTCGAGGAGATCGTGATGGTCGTCGACCCGACGGCGAGCGACCTCGCGAAGCGCTACCTCAGCTCGTCGGTCGTCACCGTCGTCGAACCGCTCGACGACGCATGGATGCGCGACTTCGGCCCGACCTTCGTGCTCGACGATGACGGCCGACTCGGCGCGGTCGACTGGCGATTCAACGGATGGGGCGCGCAGGAATGGGCGCGCTGGGACCACGACGAGCTCATCGGCCGGGCCGTCGGCCTCCACGCCGGCGCTGAGATCATCTCCTCCCCGATCGTGAACGAGGGCGGCGGCATCCACGTCGACGGCAAGGGCACGGTGCTCGCGACCCTGTCAGTCCAGCTCGACCCCGGGCGCAACCCCGGCATGACCACCGAGGAGATCGAGGCCGATTTCGCCCGCACACTCGGCGCGACCAAGACGATCTGGGTGCCGCGCGGTCTGCACCGCGACTCGATGCCGCCCGGGACGCGCGGGCATATCGACATCGTCGCCGCATTCACGCCGAGCGGTCACGTCGTCGTCCACGACCAGCCCGACCCCTCGCACCCAGACCACGAGATCATGCGCGAGATCACCGAGATCCTCGCGAGCTCCACCGATGCCGCGGGCCAGCCGCTCCAGCTCGTCCGCCTGCCGGGCCCGACGGTGCTCACCGATGAGACGGGCGAGTTCGTCGACTACAGCTACATCAACCACGTCGCGATCAACGGCGCGGTGATCATCCCCGCCTTCGGCGACCCGCGCGACGAGCAGGCCGCCGAGATCCTCGCCGAGCTCTACCCCGGTCGAGAGATGCGCCTCGTCGAGTCCCGGCCGATCTTCCGCCAGGGAGGCGGCGTCCACTGCATCACACAGCAGGAGCCGCTCGCGAGCACGGCTGGAGGCGCCGATGCGTGAGATCGTCGAGGCGAGCATCGCGCAGCTGCGTGCCGCACTCGAGCGAGGCGAGACGACGAGCGTCCAGCTCGTCGAGGCCTACCTCGCCCGCATCGACGCCTATGACGCTCCGGGCACCGCGACCGCGCTGAACGCGATCGTCGTCCGGAATCCGGACGCCCTCGACGAAGCACGGGCGTCCGATGCCAGACGGGCACGCGGCGAGCTGCTCGGCCCGCTCGACGGCATCCCGTACACGGCGAAGGACAGCTACCTCGTCCGCGGGCTCACCGCGGCGGCCGGCAGTCCGGCATTCGCCGAGCTCGTCGCGCAGCGTGACGCCTTCACGATCGAGCGGCTCCGCGCAGGCGGCGCGATCTGCCTGGGCCTCACCAACATGCCCCCGATGGCCAACGGCGGCATGCAGCGCGGCGTATATGGACGGGCGGAGAGCCCCTACAACCCCGAGTACCTCACGGCACCCTTCGCGTCCGGCTCGTCGAATGGCTCCGGCACCGCGACCGCGGCGAGCTTCGCCGCATTCGGGCTCGGCGAGGAGACGTGGTCGAGCGGTCGCGGCCCCGCGACCAACAACGGCCTGTGCGCGTACACGCCCTCGCGCGGCGTGATCTCGGTGCGCGGCAACTGGCCGCTCGTGCCGACGATGGATGTCGTCGTCCCGCACACGCGCACCATGGACGACCTCCTCGAGGTCCTCGACGTCATCGTCGCCGACGACCCGGAGACGCGCGGCGACTTCTGGCGCAGCCAGCCGTGGATCCCCCTGCCGAAGGTCGCGGAGCACCGACCCGAGTCGTACCTCCAGCTCGCGGTGACGAGCGGCGCCGAGGCCAGAGCGGTCCTCGCCGGCCGACGCATCGGCATTCCGCGCATGTACATCAACGCCGACCCCGAGGCCGGCACCGGCGTCCCCGGTGGTATCGGCGGACCCACCGGTCAGCGGATCGAGACGCGCGCGTCGATCATCGAGGCGTGGGAGGCGGCCCGCGCCGACCTCGAGGCACACGGGGCGACCGTCGTCGAGGTGGATTTCCCGATCGTCTCGAACCACGAAGGCGACCGCGCCGGCGCGCCCACGATACGCACCAGGGGGCTCGTGACGCCCGAGTACCTGACACGCGAGATCGTGGACCTCTCCGCGTGGGCATGGGACGACTTCCTGCGGGCCAATGGGGACCCGCGCATCCCGGACCTCACGGTCGTCGACGGCGCCCGGATCTTCCCGCCGCCGCCCGGTGCGCTCCCCGACCGCTACACCGGATTCGAGGACGACATCGCCGTGTACCCGGAGTTCGTCCGGCAGCACCCGCGCGAATCGTTCCTCGAGATCCCCGAGCTCGAGTCGGGGCTCCGCGGTCTCGAGGAGTCGCGGCGCATCGATCTCGAGATGTGGATGGACGGTCTCGGTCTCGATGCGGTCGTCTTCCCCGCCGTCGCGGACATCGCGAAGGCCGACATGGATGTAAATCCCGAATCCGCCGACCACGGCTGGAGCAACGGGGTCTGGGTCGCGAACGGCAACCTCGCGATCCGCCACTTCGGCATCCCGACCGTGACCGTGCCGATGGGTCTGCTCCCGGACATCCGGATGCCGATCGGCCTCACCTTCGCCGGTCGCGCCTACGACGACGCGAAGCTGCTCAGGCTCGCCGCGGCGTTCGAGCGCACCGGGAATCGGCGAGTCGCCCCGCCCCTCGCCCCCTGAAGGCGGCGACTCGCGAAATGAGCAGGGCCCTCGCCGTGGCGGGGGCCCTGCTCTCATCTCACGCGCGCGTCAGACGCGGCGGAACTCCCTGACCATGGGGCAGTCGAAGGGGTCGCGTGCGGCGAGCCCGACCTCGTTGAGGTACTTGATGACGATCGCGTACGAGCGCCACAGACTCGTCTCCGTGTAGGGCACATCCTCCCTGCGGCAGTACTCCATGACGATCTTGCGCGCCTGCGCGAGCTTCATGCGGGACATGCTCGGGAAGAGGTGGTGCTCGATCTGGTAGTTGAGGCCGCCCATGAGGGTCGTCGCCCACCAGCCGCCGCGGATGTTGCGGGAGGTGCGGACCTGCTTGGAGAAGAAGTCGAGCTTGACGTCCTCGCCGATGATCGGCATGCCCTTGTGGTTCGGGGCGAACGAGGCGCCCATGTAGACGCCGAAGACCGCGTACTGCACGCCCAGGAAGGCGAATGCCATGCCGAGCGGCAGGAACATGAAGGTCGGGACGATGATGAGCGCGTGACGGGCGATGATGATCGACAGCTCGATCCAGCGCCCCTCGACATCCTTCTTCGTCAGCAGGTGCTTGAAGCTGATGAAGAACAGGTTGAGGCCTTCGAGCATGAGCAGCGGGAAGAACAGCCAGCCCTGCTTGCGGGTGATCGCGGCGCGGAGGCGGCCGGCGGTCGCGGCGTCCTCCTCGATGAAGGAGATCGTGTCGATCTCGATGTCGGGGTCGCGGCCGACGCGGTTCGGGTTCGCGTGGTGGCGGGAGTGCTTGGAATCCCACCACGAGTAGCTCATCCCGACGATGCCGCCGAGGATGCGCGCGAGTCGCTGATTCCCGGGCCCGCTCGCGAGGATCTGCTTGTGCGCCGCCTCGTGGGCGAGGAATGCGACCTGCGTGAAGATGATGCCGAGGGCACCGGCGATCAGCAGCTGGTACCAGCTCGCGCCGAAGAGGATGAAGCCCGTGACCGCTCCCCCGAATGCGAGGACGAGCGCGACGCCGACGAGGGCGTAGAACCACGGGGTGCGCGCCAGGAGGTTCTGACGCCTGGCCTCATGCGAGACCTCGGTGTAGGCGCGGGTCAGCGACGGGAAGGAGCCCGCTCGCTTGACGGTGCGGCGGAGGGGAGGAAGGACGGTGGTTGCGTCTGTAGAGGAGATAGAACACCTGCTTGGTCGGCTACCGCAGTGGCAGTGAAGATGAAAAAGGGTGAAGCCATGGGCGGTTGCCGATCGCTTGATTCAGCCTATGTCGCGCGAGCTGTGTTCCCAGCTCGATTCGCGGTGATTCGCGCCGGTTACCCAGGTTCGCGTCGTCGGCCTGCCGCCCACCGGAAACCTGCCGGTGATTCGGAGCGGCTCGAGGCGTGGGCCCGGTTCCCGCGGGCATCGCCGGGAACGAGAGGACGGCGCCCGGCCGAAGCCGGACGCCGTCCCGAGTCGCTCTGAGTGTCAGAGAGCGCGGATGTTGCTCGCCTGGGGGCCCTTGGGGCCGGCGGTCACCTCGAACTCGACCTTCTGCGCCTCGTCGAGCGAGCGGTAGCCATTGCCCGCGATCGCGCTGTAGTGCGCGAAGACGTCGGGAGAGCCGTCGTCGGGCGCGATGAACCCGAAGCCCTTCTCGGAGTTGAACCACTTGACGGTGCCGGTTGCCATGCTGTGTGTCTTTCTTTCTGCGGTACGGCTCATCGGATGCAGAGCCGTGTATTCCAACCACGGCAGCAGGGCTGGCGAGGAGGACGTGAGGGAGCCGACGCCAGAGGCGGCGGATCGTGAGCGGATGGATGGGATACGCGAGATGCGCCACTGGCGAGATGCCGGTGCAGAAGTCCCGCAGGCGGCTTCCGCAGCCGCGGGTTGACTCACTCTAGCGCACGGGCCCCTCCGCGCCACCAGCACTGCTCAGATCATCAGGAGATCAGCGGTTTCGCGGCGTGCGCGTGCCGCTCGGCGGCATTCAGACCCGGAACTCGACGCCGGTGAGCGCCTCGCACCTCGACCACAGGTCCCGTCCGACGATCGGGTCGAGCACGGGACCGCGGAGTGGCTGAAGGATGGGTGCACCGCCGAGGCCGATCCTGCCGTCGGGTCCCCACATGGTGCCGGACTCGCCGCGCAGCAGCGCCTGGACGGTGATGCGCGCACCGTCGAGCTTGCTGTTGGCGAAGCGGCCGGCGAGTGCGGGGAATGTCCGGGTGCGCGGGTCGCGGATGACACCGGGGCGGCGGGGCCCGAGCGCGTCGGTCGCGTAGCCGGGGTGGGCGATGACCGAGCGCTGCGTGCGGCCCGCGGCGCGGAGACGGCGGTCGAGTTCGATGGCGAATGTCATGACGGCGAGCTTGGAGCGCCCGTAGACGGTGTACCGCGACGGGTGCCCGCGCTCGGACATGAGGTCGTCGAGTCGCAGCCGCTGCCCTTTCGCGGAGAGGCTCCCGAGCTGGACGACGCCGGCGTGGTCGGTGAGCGCGCCGTGGATGCGGGCGAGGAGTGCGAAGTGCCCGAGGAGGTTCGTGCCGATGACGGGCTCGAATCCCTGGACGGTGGGCTGCGCGCGCTCCCAGGGGAGGACGCCGGCGTTGGCGACGATGCCGTCGATCGGCTCGCGCGTCAGCTCCGCGGATGCGCGCGCGATGGATTCGGGGTCTGCGAGGTCCAGGTGGACGACGTCGACGCTCGCGCCGGGCACCTGCGCGGCGATGCTGTCCGCCGCGCGCTCGCCGCGGTCGAGACGGCGACAGGCGATGGTGACGCGGGCGCCGAGCCCGGCGAGGAGTTCCGCGGTGAAGTACCCGAGACCTGCGTTTCCACCCGTGATGACGTATCGCTGAGGGGACCCCACGACGAGCCAGATTAGCGCGACACGCGGTGTCATCTGATTTGACCCCGTTACCGTTTCGTTATACATTCGAGCCCTGCTAGGGCCTTTGCTGTGGGGCTCACGCGGAATGTGATTGCAGGACTCTCTTGGTGCAAAGACGGGAGCCGCGACCCAGTGCAGGGTCGCGGCTCTCGTCATCTGCTGACCGCTGAGCCGCGGGCGACCTGGGCTCGAGGGCGTTCACGCTCCTCCGCGCGGCGTTCGGGTCATTCTCGGGAAGTCGACTGGACACCGTTACCGTTTCGTTATATTTTGGACGTGCTGGAGCTGCTGCTGTGAGGCTCAAGCGGAATGTGATTGCAGGACACTCTTGGTGCAACGGACCGGGGGTCTGAGTCAGAGGCTCAGGCCCCCGGTCCTTTGACTGCGTGATCGACACCGTCGGCGGCATGGCGGCCGACCTCGCCCCACCGCAGGCGACCTCGCCCCACCCCCGGATACGCTCGAGCGGTGGACGCGGGACAGGTCGACACCCTCTTGAGCGCCGCAGCGCTCGCGCTCCTCGACGAGCTCGGCCCGCTCGCGTCGACCGACGAGGCCGCCGGCGCGGTGGCGCGGCTTCGCAAGGCCGGGCTCCCGGCGGAGCTCGTCGCGGTCGTCGTGAGCCAGGCACGACTCAGACACCGAGGCATCGCGAAGTTCGGCGACTCGGCGCTCGACATGCTCTTCACCGAGCACGGCCTGCAGCAGGCCACGCGCGGCGACGTCGCCGAACTCCACGCAGCGCGCTTCCGGGCTGCGGGGTTCACGTCGGTCGCCGACCTCGGGTGCGGCATTGGGGCCGACGCACTCGCCTTCGCCCGTGCCGGTCTCGCGGTGCGCGCGCTCGACCGAGACGAGCCGACCGCGCGCCTCGCCGGGTACAACCTCCGCCGCTTCCCCACGGCGACCGCGAGCGCGGGCGTCGCCGAGGAGACGGACCTCGCAGGGGTCGACGGCGTGTGGCTCGACCCGGCCCGACGTGACGGCGCCAGACGTCTCGCCGACCCGGACGACTGGTCGCCGAGCCTCGACTTCGCATTCGGCCTCGGCCGCCCGACCGGGGTCAAGCTCGGCCCCGGGATCGACCGCGACCTCATCCCGGCCGGCTGGGAGGCCCAGTGGGTGTCCGCGGACGGGGAGACGGTCGAGCTCGTCGTGTGGTCGCCTGGCCTCGCGCGCGACGGCGTCGCCCGCGCGGCGCTCGTCCTCCGAGGCGGCACCGTGCACGAGCTCACCGCGTCGGCCGACTCACCCGACGCAGCCCCAGGACCGCTCCGCGAGCACCTCATCGAACCTGACGGGGCGGTGATCCGCGCCCGGCTCATCGGCGATCTCGCCCGGTCGCTCGGCGCGCACATGGTCGACCCGACGATCGCCTACCTGACCGCCGACGGTCCCGTGTCGACCCCGTTCGGCGCGACCTTCCGAGTGCGCGAGGTGCTGCCCCTCGATGTGAAGGCGATCAGGCGCACCATCCACGACCGCGGCATCGGCGTGCTCGAGATCAAGAAGCGAGGGGTCGACATCGACCCGTCCGAGTTCCGGAAGCGGCTCGCACCGAAGGGTCCCGAGTCCGCGACCCTCATCCTCACGCGTGTCGATGGCACACGTCGGGCGATCCTCGCGGAACGCCTCGTGACGCCCACAGCCTGACCGCGACCACGGCGCACGGTCGCGCCGCCCACGGTGCCCCGGTCTGGCTCGCGCCCCGGCTCAGGACTGGACGACTGTCGCCGGCAGCGTCGAATCCGCGCCGAAGCGCAGCCCCGACGGCGCGCGCCCAGCCATCACGAGCTGCGCGCCGAGCGCCGCGATCATCGCACCGTTGTCGGTGCACAGGGAGAACGGCGGGACACGGAGCTGAATTCCCGCGACAGCGCATCGCTCCTCCGCGAGGGCGCGGATGCGGGCGTTGGCGGTCACACCCCCGCCGACGATGAGGCGCGGGATGCCGAGGTCGATGCACGCGGCGACCGCCTTCGACACGAGCACGTCGGCGACCGCCTCACGGAAGCTCGCCGCGACATCCGCGATCGGCACCTCCTCGCCGGCGTCGCGCGCCGCCTCCACCCAGCGGGCGACCGCCGTCTTGAGCCCGGAGAAGGAGAAGTCGTAGCGGTGCCGTGCGAGATCCTTGGCGTGGGTGAGGCCGCGGGGGAAGCGGATCGCATTCGGATCCCCGTGCGCGGCGACACGGTCGATGTGAGGGCCGCCCGGGTACGGGAGACCGAGGAGTCTGGCGACCTTGTCGAATGCCTCACCCGCGGCGTCGTCGATCGTCTCGCCGAGCATCTCCACATCGTCGACGAGATCGCGCACGACGAGCAGCGAGGTGTGGCCGCCGGAGACGAGGAGCGCGACCGCGGGCATCGGCAGCGGGTCATCCGCGAGGACATCGACCCCGACGTGCCCGACGAGGTGGTTGACGGCGTAGAGCGGGACGCCGAGGCTCAGCGACAGCGCCTTCGCGGCGGCGACACCCACCATGAGCGCACCTGAGAGGCCGGGGCCGTTCGTCACGGCGATCGCGTCGACGTCATCGAGGCGCACCCCCGCTTGCGCGATGGCGGCGTCGAGAGTCGGCTGGAGCGCCTCCAGGTGGGCGCGCGCGGCGACCTCCGGGACGACGCCGCCGTAGCGCGCGTGCTCATCCATGCTGCTCGCGATGACGTTCGCGAGGAGCGTCGTGCCGCGCACGATCCCGACCCCGGTCTCGTCGCACGAGGTCTCGATGCCGAGCACGATCGGCTCGCGACGACGGCCGATGGGGGCGCGCATGACGATCGCGTCGACACCGTCCCGGTAGTAGAAGGGGCGCCGGGCGATCTCCTCGAAGCCGAACGACTCATACAGCGCGATCGCGCCAGGGTTGTCGACACGCACCTCGAGGAAGCATTCGTCAGCCCCGCGTCGGAGCGCCTCGGCGATGAGCTCCGCGAGCAGGCGGCGGGCGATGCCGCGGCGACGGTGTGCCGCTGCGACCGCGATCGTCTGGATGTCGGACTGCTCGCCCGCGACCTTGAGCCCTGCGTACCCGACGAGTTCGCCGGACTCGGTGACGGCCACGAGGTACCGGGTCGTCGCCAGACCGAGCTCCTCGACGAACGCCTCACGCGACCACGCGTCCGACGGGAAGGTCGCGACCTCGATCCGCAGGATGGCATCGAGATCGTCGAGCGTCGCGTCACGCAGCTCGATCGTCATGAAGTCACCCGCTTCGGCCCGGCGGAGATCGTCACATCGGGTTCGCGGAGGTAGAGCGGCTGAGCCGGCCCGGTCGCCAGCCCCCGAGCGCTGAGGGCGACGGCCAGGCGGGCGACGGACGCCGCGTCGACGAAGCCGGGGGTGACGACCTGCTCCGGCACCGCGACCTCGTCGAGCCGCACGAGCGACGGTCCGGACACACGCTCCGGCACGCCGTCGACGACCCCGCGGTACACGCTCAGGTAGTGCTCGCGGCGCTTCGCGTCGGTCACGACCGCGAACTCGCCGGAGCCCTCGAACGCGCTCGCGGCGGCGTCGTGCGAGTTCACCGGCCAGACCTCGATGCCGCGACCGAATGCGAACGCGCGCGCCGCCGCGATGCCGACGCGCAGCCCCGTGAACGGCCCAGGCCCCATGCCGACCGCGACCGCCGCGACCGAGCTCGCTCGCGCCCCGACATCCGCGAGCGCATCCGAGATGAAGGTCCCGATCGCCTCCGCATGACCGCGCGTGCCCGCATCGGATCGCGCGGCGAGCACGGTCCCGTGGGCGGTCACGAGCGCCACGGACGTGCCGATCGAGGTGTCGATCGCGAGGATCATCCGATCACCTCCTGGATCGCCTGGTCGTCCCAGCGGGGACCGTGGGGTTCGAGGGTCACTGTGCGCTCGGCCACGAGCGCTTCCGGGTCGTCGAGCGTCTCGAGCGATTCACGCGATGTCGAGGTGCCGGAGCCCGACCCGGAGTCTTCCGACTCGCCATTCTCGCCGATGTCGCCTCCGACGGGCCGCTCGATCCGGATCGTGAGCCACGACTCGGCGACGCCGTCGAGAAGCCCCTCCCCCCACTCGACGACGGTCGCGGAGGCCTCGAAGTCGAGGTCGAGGTCGTCGAGCTCAGCGGCGGAGCCGAGCCGGTACGCGTCCACGTGGACGAGCGGGGCGCCGCCGGTCAGCGATGGGTGGACGCGCGCGAGCACGAAGGTCGGCGACGCGACGGCTCCGCGGACGCCCATGCCTTCGCCGATGCCGCGAGTGAGCGTCGTCTTGCCGGCGCCGAGCTCGCCGACGAGCACGACGAGGTCACCCGCGCGCAGGCGCGCCCCGAGACGCCGACCGAGCTCCTCCATCGCCTCCGGCGTCGGCACGGCGATGGTCCGGGTGGCGCCCGTCACGGGATGTGCCGCCGCGGTGGACGCGGAGCGATCCGCGTGACGATCTCGTAGCCGATGGTGCCCGCCGCACGCGCGAGGTCGTGCACGGAAGGGTAGCCGCGCTCCGGGTCGCCGAAGAGCACCGCGCGGTCCCCCACCTGGACGTCATCGTCGCCGACGTCGACGACGAACTGGTCCATCGCGATCGTCCCCACGATCGGATAGGTGGTGCCGTTGATCCAGACCTCTGCTCGACCGGTCGCCCCTCGCGGGACGCCGTCGCCGTATCCGAGCGGGACGAGCGCGAGCGTCGTGGCCCGGTCCGTCACGTAGCGGTGACCGTACGAGACGCCGCGGCCGGCGGGGACGCGCTTGACCCCCACGACCTCGGCCGACAGTTCCATCGCGGGCCGGAGCCCGAGCTCCCCCGGCGTGCGATCCTCGAACGGCGAGACGCCGTACAGCGCGATCCCGGCGCGGATCATCCCCCGCGCCTGATCCGGGTGATCCCAGACGACCGCGCTCGCCCCGATGTGCGTCACGGATGCCTCGATGCCGGCCGCTCGCGCGATGTCGATCGCCCGATCGAATGCCGCGAACTGGGCCGTATCCGCCTCGTGCGAGGTGTTCGCCAGGTGCGACCAGATGCCGCGCACCTCGATGCGCCCCTCGGAGGCGAGTCGCGCCGCGAGCGCGACGAGCCCCTCCCACTGCTCCCCGAGTGCGCCGCCGCGGCTCAGCCCCGTGTCGGCCTTGAGGTGGACGATCGCGGTGCGGCCGGTGGTCTCAGCGGTGCGCGCGACCGCCTCGAGCAGCGCGACCGAGCCGATTCCGAGCTCGATCCCCTGCTCGATCGCCCAGGCGAAGTCGGTGCCGGGACCGTGGATCCACGCGAGGATCGGCGCGGTCACCCCGGCGTCACGCAGCTCGCGGGCCTCGGCGAGGTCGACGACCCCGAACCCGTAGATGTCCGCATCGGCGAGCGCCCGCGCGACTTCGACCGCGCCATGCCCGTACGCGTCCGCCTTCACCACGGCGAGCAGCTTCGCCGGAGCGACGCGATCGGCGAGCATCGCCGCGTTCGCCCGGATGGCATCGAGATCGATCGTGACCTGTCGCATCAGCCCTCCACCACGACGAAGGCGATCGCCGTCCCCGCATCGTGCGAGATCGACACATGGACATCGCGCACCCCGAGCGTCGCCGCGCACTCGGCCGCACCAGCGCGCAGCTCGAACGATGGCTTGCCGCGCTCATCGGTGAAGAGCGGGATGTCGAGCCAGCCGAACTGGTAGGAGTCCCCGAGCGCCTTCACGAGCGCCTCCTTCGCCGCGAAGCGACCGGCGAGCGACCGCGGCGGGAGGACTCGGCCGCGCTGCTCGAGCTCCTCCGGGGTGAAGAGCCGTCCGCGAAGCCGCGGCGTGCGCTCGATCTGGCGCTCGAACCGCGCGATGTCGACGAGGTCGACGCCGATGCCGATGACGGCCACAGTGACCCCACCCTACTCGACCGTGACCGACTTGGCGAGATTCCGCGGTTGGTCCACATCGAGCCCCTTCGCGGCGGCGAGCTCCATGGCGAAGACCTGGAGCGGCACGACCGCGGTGAGCGGCTCGACCCAGCGGCCGGCGAGCGGCAGCGGGATGACCTCGTCCGCATACGGGAGCACGGCGACGTCGCCGACCTCCGCGATCGCGATGACGCGCGCACCGCGAGCGCGGATCTCCTGGATGTTGGAGACGACCTTGGCGTGGAGGGCCGCCGAATGCCTCGGCGACGGCACGATCACGAAGACGATCTGCCCGTGGTCGATGAGCGCGATGGGCCCGTGCTTGAGCTCCCCCGCGGCGAACCCTTCCGCGTGGATGTACGCGAGCTCCTTGAGCTTCAGCGCGCCCTCGAGCGCCACCGGGAACCCGACATGCCGGCCGAGGAAGAGCACGGCACGCGTGTCCGCCATCCAGTGCGCGAGCGTCTCGACGCGAGGGCACGCATCCTCGATCGTCTGCCGGAGCAGCTCGGGTGCGGTGCTGATCTCCGCGACGATCTCGCGGTGGTCGGCGTCGGACAGTGTGCCTTTCAGTCGCGCCAGGTGGAGCCCGAGGAGGTACAGCGCGATCACCTGCGCGGTGAAGGCCTTCGTCGACGCGACGGCGACCTCGGGACCCGCATGCGTGTAGATCGTCGCGTCGGAGGCGCGCGGGATGGTCGCCCCCTGCGTGTTGCACACCGAGAGCGTGAGCGCCCCTGCCGCCTTCGCGTGCTGGACGGCGAGCAGCGTGTCCATCGTCTCGCCGGACTGGCTGACTGAGATGACGAGCGTGCGTCCATCGAGGATGGGGCTGCGGTACTGGAACTCGTGCGCGAGCTCGACGCTGGTCGGGATCCGGGCCCACTCCTCGATCGCGTAGCGCGCGACCTCCGCCGCGTACGACGCGGTGCCTGCCGCGACGATCGTGATGCGGTCGATGCTCGCGAGCACGTCATCGCCGATCCCCAGCCCGCTGAGGTCGACGAGGCCGTCGCGGACGCGGCCGAGCAGGGTGTTCGACGCGGCATCCGGCTCCTCGGCGATCTCCTTCGCCATGAACCACGGCCAGCCGCCCTTCTCCGCAGCCGAGGCATCCCACGACACCTCGTACGGCTCTCCCTCGCAGGGCCGCCCGTCGAAGTCGATGATCTCGATCGCGTCCGGCGTGATCGTCACGATCTCGTCCTGGCCGATCGCGAGCGCATGCCTCGTGGAGTCGACGAATGCGGCGACATCCGAGCCGAGGAACTTCTCCCCCTCGCCGATGCCGACGACGAGCGGCGAGTTGCGCCGTGCGCCGACGACGACGCCGGGCGCGTCCTCATGGATCGCGAGCAGCGTGAATGCACCGCGGAGGCGCCCCACGACCCGACGGAAGGCCTCGGTCAGGTTCCCCGCCTCCGCATACGCACGGCCGATGAGGTGCGCCGCGACCTCGGTGTCGGTCTCGCTCGCGAACTCGATCCCATCCGTCTCGAGCTCCGCCTTGAGCTCGGCGAAGTTCTCGATGATGCCGTTGTGGATGACGGCGAGGCGGCCGTCGGCGGACAGGTGCGGGTGGGCGTTCCGGTCGGTGGGGCCGCCGTGCGTCGCCCAGCGCGTGTGGCCGATGCCGGTCCTTCCGTCGGCGATGGGCCGCGCCTCGAGCTCCTCGACGAGCTTGCCGAGCTTGCCGGCGCGCTTCCGCACGCCGAGCCGGTGGTCGTCGTCGAGGATGGCGATGCCGGCGGAGTCGTAGCCGCGATACTCGAGACGGCTCAGCCCGGAGAGCAGGATCCCCGTTGCGTCACGTGGGCCGACGTACCCGATGATCCCGCACATACGGCGATTCTAGAGTCGGCGGGTGAATCCGCCCCGGGAGCAGGCCGAGGCTCTGCCGCGCATAGGCTTGGTCCGTGCAGGATCACGCCCCGCTCGATCGCCAGGGCTCGGTGTTCCAGGAGATCGACCGAGCGCAGTGGGCCGCTCTCGCTGCAGGCATGGAGGCGCCGCTCAGGCCCGAGGAGGTCGATGCGATCATCGGCCTCGGCGATGAGCTCGATCTCGACGAGGTCCGCGAGGTGTTCCTGCCGGTGAGCCGCCTCCTCAGCCTCTACGCGGCAGGCGCCTCCCGCCTGTACCGCGACACGGAGGAGTTCCTCGACGGCGCGGCGAAGGGGCCCGGAGTCACGCCGTTCGTGATCGGCGTCGCGGGATCCGTGGCGGTCGGCAAGTCGACCGTCTCCCGTCTGCTTCGCGAGCTCCTCAAGCGCTGGCCGGACACCCCCCGCGTCCAGCTCGTGACGACCGACGGGTTCCTGTATCCGAATGCCGAGCTCGAGCGCCGTGGGCTCATGGAGCGCAAGGGATTCCCCGAGTCGTACGACCGTCGCTCGCTCCTCGACTTCATGGTCGCGGTCAAGTCGGGCGCGCCCCGCGTCACCGCCCCCGTGTACTCGCACCACGCCTACGACATCGTCCCCGGGGAGCAGATCGTCGTCGAGCGGCCTGATGTCGTCATCGTCGAGGGCTTGAACGTCCTCCAGCCGCCGCCGCCCGGCCAGGCCCTCGCCCTGAGCGACCTGTTCGACTTCACCATCTACGTCGACGCCGATGCCGCGGACATCCGCCGCTGGTACGAGGAGCGATTCATGCGACTCCAGCGCGGAGCATTCACGGATCCGAACGCCTACTTCCACCGCTACGCGTCGCTCAGCGAACAGGAGGCGCGGGCCACCGCCCGGCACATCTGGGACACGATCAACGGCGTCAACCTGGAGCAGAACATCGAGCCGACCCGCGAGCGCGCCCGGCTGGTCCTCCGCAAGGCGGGCGACCACACCGTGGAGCGCGTCCTGCTCCGCAAGATCTGAATCACGCGGCCTTCGGCCCCTCACCCCGCCAGGGCCCCGTGGCGCGGCGCCTTCAGCCGAGCTGCTGACGCACGACCTCCGCGAGTCGCTCCGCGGTCGCGAGCGCGACGGATTCGCTCTCCGCCTCGACCATGACGCGGACCATCGGCTCGGTGCCGCTCGGTCGGAGGAGCACCCTCCCGGTGTCCCCGAGGTGCTGCTCTTCCGCCTGGACGGCTGCGGCGATGACCTGGTTGCCGGCGAATGCCCGGTGGTCGACCCCGCGGACGTTGATGAGGGACTGGGGGTACACCGTCATGATCGACGCGAGCTCGGCGAGCGTGCGCCCGGTGCGGGCCATCTCGGATGCGAGCTGGAGTCCTGTGAGGACCCCGTCGCCGGTGGTCGCGTGCTCGGCGAAGACGACGTGTCCCGACTGCTCACCGCCGAGGGATGCGCCGAGCTCGGCCATCCGCTCGAGGACGTAGCGGTCGCCCACGGCGGTCTCGGAGACGGTGATGCCGCGCTCGGCCATCGCTCGCTTCAGTCCGAGGTTGCTCATGACGGTCGCGACGAGCGTGTCGCCCGCGAGCCGACCTCGTTCGTGGAGGGAGGCCGCGAGGATCGCCATGATCTGGTCGCCGTCGACGACGTTGCCGCGTGCGTCGACCGCGAGGCAGCGGTCCGCGTCACCGTCGTGAGCGATTCCGAGGTCCGCGCCGTGCTCGACGACCGCAGCCTGGAGCTTGTCGAGGTGCGTCGAGCCGCAGCCGTCGTTGATGTTGAGTCCGTCGGGATCGGCGCCGATGACGGTGACCTTCGCCCCCGCGTCCGTGAAGACCTCGGGTGAGACACCCGCCGCGGCTCCGTTCGCGCAGTCGATGACGACGTGGATGCCTTCGGGGCGCGTGTCGATCGTGCCGAGCAGGTGGAGGACGTAGCGGTCTTCCGCGTCGGCGAATCGGCGGATGCGCCCGACGTCTCCTCCGGTCGGCTTGAGCTTCGGCTCAGCGAGCGCACGCTCGATCCGGTCTTCGACGATGTCGGGAAGCTTGACGCCACCGTGCGCGAAGAACTTGATGCCGTTGTCCGGCGCCGGGTTGTGCGACGCGGAGATCATGACGCCGAAGTCGGCGTCGATGTCAGCGACCAGGAATGCGATGGCGGGCGTCGGCAGCACCCCGGCGTCCAGGACGTCGATGCCGGAGCTCGAGAGTCCCGCAGCGACCGCTGCGGACAGGAACTCGCCCGAGACACGCGGGTCGCGGCCGATGACGGCACGCGGCCTGCGCCCGGCCGCCCGGTTCGCCTCCGCATAGCGACCGCGCGTGAGAACGACAGCGGCCGCCTGCGCGAGATTGAGTGCGAGGTCCGCGGTGATCGTCTCGCCGTTGGCGAGTCCGCGGACCCCGTCCGTCCCGAACAGGCGGCCCATGCCGATCAGCTGCTGGAGATCAGCGCTTCGAGTACTGCGACGCCTTGCGCGCCTTCTTCAGACCAGCCTTCTTGCGCTCGATGACGCGAGCGTCGCGCGTGAGGAAGCCGGCCTTCTTGAGAGCGGGTCGGTTGTTCTCGCGGTCGATCTCGTTGAGCGCACGAGCGATGGCGAGGCGAAGCGCGCCAGCCTGGCCCGAAGGGCCGCCGCCCGTGATGCGGGCGGTCACGTCGTACGCGCCGATAAGGTCGAGGACCTTGAACGGCGAGTTGATGAGCTGCTGGTGGAGCTTGTTGGGGAAGTACGCCTCGAGCGGGCGACCGTTCACGGTCGCGACGCCGGTGCCCGGGGTGAGACGGACGCGGGCGATGGCCTCCTTGCGGCGACCGACGGCCGAGCCGGAGACGCTGAGGACGGCACGCGGCGCGGCGGACGCCTCGGCGGCCGGGGTCGAAGTGGAGTAGTCGCCGGTCACGATCTCGTCGGCGGTGGTGTTGATGTCAGCCACGGTGATGTTCCTGTTCGTGTTCCGGCTCAGGCCTGCTGGGAGACCTGGGAGATGACGTAGGGCTTCGGCTGCTGTGCAGCGTGCGGGTGCTCCGGACCGGAGTAGACCTTGAGCTTCGAGAACTGCGCGCGACCGAGCGAGTTCTTCGGCAGCATGCCGCGAACCGCCTTCTCGACGACGCGCTCAGGCTTGGTCTCGAGGAGCTCGGCGTAGGACGTCGCGGTGAGACCGCCCGGATAGCCCGAGTGGCGGTACGCCTGCTTCTGCGCGAGCTTCTGGCCGGTGAGGGCGACCTTGTCCGCGTTGATCACGATGACGAAGTCACCCGTGTCGACGTGGTTGGCGAAGGTCGCCTTGTGCTTGCCGCGAAGGAGCGCGGCGACGTGGGAGGCGAGGCGACCGAGGACGACGTCGGTAGCGTCGATGACGAGCCACTCCCGGGTGATGTTCTCGGCCTTGGGCGCGAACGTGCGAGTCATTTCGACTTCTTTCGATCGGTGAGATGTTCGTGAATCCCGCTCCGGTGGGGATTCCGTGGCCAGACGGCGGTGGAATCACCCGGTGGAGGGCTCCAGATCATTCGGCCCGCGGCGCGGACCGAAAGACAATGCTACCCGACAGCGTCCTCACCCGCCAACTCGCGCAGTCCACGGGTGCGCTCTGCGCGCGCGGCGAGCTCCTCATCGGGCGGATAGCCGACCTCCATCAGGGTGAGGCCCGCCGCTGGCATGACCTTGAACGCGCTCGTGCGCTCCCCCGCATCTCGAAGTGCGAGTGGATCACCGGTGCCGAGCACGCCCTCCCCCACTGCGACGCACGCGCCCACGAGCGCGCGGACCATCGAGTGGCAGAATGCATCTGCGACGACGCGGGCGACGAGCACACCGTCCGCATCCCGGCTCCACGAGTACTCCTGCAGATCCCGAATCGTCGTGGCACCGGCGCGGGGACGACAGTACGCCGCCCAGTCCGCGAGCCCCGCGAGGGAGCGAGCCGCGGCGTCCATCGCGTCGGCATCGAGTTCGCGAGGGTGCCACACCGTGTATGCCCGCGCCCGCGGATCCTGGAATGCGGCGACGTCGGCGATCCGGTACTCGTACCGCCGCCACAGCGCGCTGAACCGTGCGTCGAAGCCCTCGGGCGCCATGACCGCGCGGTGGATCCGAATGTCGCCCGCTCGCCCCGCGATCCCGTTGAGCTTGCGGACGAGCGCTGGCAGCGGTGCGCCGCCATGACTGAGCCGCTCGAGGCGCGTCAGGTGCGGCGGTTCGAGGTCGAGGTGGACGACCTGCCCACGCGCGTGGACACCCGCATCGGTGCGCCCGGCGACGACGAGGCTCGCTGGCGCACCTTCACGGCGGAACATGAGTGCCAGCGCGTTCTCGAGTTCACCTTGCACGGTGCGTGCTTCCGGTTGTCTGGCCCATCCGTGGAAGTCGGTCCCGTCGTACGACAGATCGATGCGCAGCCGCGTCGCGCTGCCCGCTGGGGACGGAGCAGTGGAGGCCGAGGTCACCTGGAAAGCGTAACGGCGCCGGATCCCAGCGGACCCGGCGCCGTTGACGCTGTGTGGGGAGACTACTCGGACTTCTCCTCCGCAGGAGCCTCCTCGACGGGAGCCTCGGTGGTCTCCTCAGCCTGCGCGGCCTCCTCGACGACGGCCTCCTCGGTCGCGTCAGACTCGGCGGCGTCGACCGCAGCCTCCTCGACGACGACCTCCTCCGCGGGGGCTTCGGTCGCCGGCGCGGCGTTCGCCGCCGCCTTCTTGGCCGAGGGGCGCTTCACGACGGGCTCGAGGACGAGTTCGATCTGCGCGAGCGGAGCGTTGTCGCCCTTGCGGAATCCGAGCTTCGTGATTCGCGTGTACCCGCCTTCGCGCTCCGCGACGAGCGGCGCGATCTCCGTGAAGAGGATGTGCACGACCTCCTTGTCACGGATGGTCGCGAGGACGCGACGACGCGAGTGGAGGTCACCGCGCTTCGCGAACGTGATGAGACGCTCGGCGAAGGGGCGCAGGCGCTTGGCCTTGGTCTCCGTGGTCTTGATCGACTTGTGGGTGAAGAGCGCGGCCGCGAGGTTCGCGAGCATGAGGCGCTCGTGGGCAGGGCCGCCTCCGAGGCGGGGACCCTTAGTGGGCGTAGGCATAGTTGTTGCTCTCTAGGTTCGTGGCCGTTGCTCAGGCCAGGTCGTCGTCGTAGCCGCTGTAGAGGTGCGCACCGTCGAAGCCGGGCACAGCATCCTTGAGGGAGAGGCCGAGCTCCTGGAGCTTGTCCTTCACCTCGTCCACCGACTTCTGACCGAAGTTGCGGATGTTCATGAGCTGCACCTCGCTGAGGGCGACGAGCTCGCTCACCGTGTTGATCCCCTCGCGCTTGAGGCAGTTGTACGAGCGCACGGAGAGGTCGAGGTCCTCGATCGGCATCGACAGCTCGTTCGAGAGGACCGCGTCGACCGGCGCCGGGCCGATCTCGATGCCCTCCGCGGCCGTGTTGAGCTCGCGTGCGAGGCCGAAGAGCTCGACGAGCGTGCGTCCAGCCGAGGCGACCGCGTCGCGCGGCGTGATTGCCGGCTTCGTCTCGACGTCGATCACGAGGCGGTCGAAGTCGGTGCGCTCACCGGCACGCGTCGCCTCGACGCGGTAGGTCACCTTGAGGACGGGCGAATAGATCGAGTCGATCGGAATCTGGCCGACCTCGGCGAAGTCCGAGCGGTTCTGCGTCGCCGAGACGTAGCCACGACCGCGCTCGATCGTCAGCTCGAGCTCGAACTTCGCCTTCTCGTTGAGCGTCGCGATGACGAGCTCCGGGTTGTGGACCTCGACACCGGCGGGAGCCTGGATGTCGGCAGCCGTGACCTGACCCGCGCCCTGCTTGCGAAGGTACGCCGTGACGGGCTCATCGTGCTCGCTCGAGACGACGAGGTTCTTCAGGTTCAGGATGATCTCGATCACGTCCTCCTTGACACCAGGGACGGTGGAGAACTGATGCGAGACGCCGTCGATGCGAATGCTCGTGACAGCCGACCCGGGGATCGACGAGAGCAGAGTGCGACGGAGCGAGTTGCCGAGGGTGTAACCGAAGCCGGGCTCGAGCGGCTCGATGATGAACCGCGAACGGAACTCGGAGATCGGTTCCTCGGTGAGGGTTGGGCGCTGCGCGATGAGCACTGAGGTGGTTCCTTTCGGCTGAGCGTCCGCCATATGACGCTCGCGTGGGGTGGTGACGGTTGGCTAATCCGTCAGATCTATGAAGTTGGACTCTCGCTGTGCCGACCCCGGAGAGGATCCACGACCGCGGAGCGGCTGGACCCTCCCCGAGCCCGGGTGCTGAAGACTGAGCTCAGACGCGGCGGCGCTTCGGCGGGCGAACGCCGTTGTGCGCCTGCGGGGTGACGTCGCTGATCGAGCCGACCTCAAGGCCTGCGGCCTGGAGCGAGCGGATCGCGGTCTCGCGGCCGGAGCCGGGACCCTTGACGAAGACGTCGACCTTCTTCATGCCGTGCTCCTGCGCCTGACGCGCAGCAGACTCGGCCGCGAGTTGCGCGGCGAACGGCGTCGACTTGCGGGAGCCCTTGAACCCGACGCCACCGGCGGAAGCCCAGCTGATCACCGCGCCGCTCGGGTCGGTGATCGAGACGATCGTGTTGTTGAAGGTGCTCTTGATGTGGGCCTGGCCCACGGCGATGTTCTTCTTGTCCTTGCGGCGAGGCTTGCGCGCCGCGGACGCCTTAGGTGCTGCCATGTCCTGTCTTCTTCTCCTCGGAGGAAACCGTGTGTCCGAGTCAGCGCGTCAGCGCTGCGCTCGTGCTACTTGCGGCCGGCCTTCTTCTTGCCGGCGACGGTGCGCTTCGGACCCTTGCGGGTGCGTGCGTTGGTCTTGGTGCGCTGACCGTGGACGGGAAGACCACGACGATGGCGGAGGCCCTCGTAGGAGCCGATCTCGACCTTGCGGCGGATGTCGGCCTGCACCTCGCGGCGCAGGTCACCCTCGACCTTGTAGTTCTGCTCGATGTAATCGCGAAGTGCGACGAGCTGGTCGTCAGTGAGGTCCTTGACGCGGATGTCCTTGTCGACACCCGTGGCGTTCAGGATTTCGATCGAGCGCGTGCGCCCGATTCCGTAGATATACGTGAGGGCGATCTCCACGCGCTTGTCGCGCGGAATGTCGACGCCTGCGAGACGTGCCATGTCGGCGTGCTCCTTGCTTGATCACGAAGGTGTGGGCGAACCCGGGGCCAGAGCCTTCGTACCCTGGGTGTCACCGCACGGATGCGGCTCTTGGATTCGCTGGACTATTCAGTTGTGAAGCTGCGGGTCAACCCTGACGCTGCTTATGCCGCGGGTTCTCGCAGATCACCATGACGCGACCGTGCCGACGGATGACCTTGCACTTGTCGCAGATGGGCTTGACGCTCGGGTTGACCTTCATGAATGCTCTCTCTCGCCGTCCTCAGCCGCACGTCCACGGTGGACGCCGCTGTTACTTTCCGACGGGGCCTACTTGTAGCGGTACGTGATACGGCCACGAGTCAGGTCGTACGGAGAAAGCTCCACGACAACTCGATCCTCAGGGAGGATGCGGATGTAGTTCTGCCGCATCTTGCCCGAGATGTGGGCGAGCACCTTGTGACCGTTCGCGAGCTCGACACGAAACATCGCGTTGGGCAATGCCTCGATGACCGAACCCTCGATCTCGATGACGCCGTCTTTCTTGGCCATATCCTCTTGTCGCTACTGTCAGCCCCGCGGTCCGCGGGATTTCGGTGTCGCCTCCCAGACACCGATCTGGGACACGCCGGACACGCCGAAGCAGCCGGAAACACCAACGGTCTAGCTTAGACCATTTATATGAGTCTCGCCACCGGTGCGCTCAAAGGGAGCGAGACGTCGTTCACGCCTCCGAGGCGGCGAATCCACGAGCCGCGAGACCCGCGAGAATGCGCTCGGTGACCTCGTCGACGGTGCCGAGACCGTCGACTTCGACGAGCAGGCCGCGACGACCATACTCAGCGATCAGGGGCGCGGTCTCCCGCGCGTAGACCTCTTGGCGGTGCCGGATGACCTCTTCCGTGTCGTCCGAACGACCGAGTTCAATGGCGCGAAGGTGCAGGCGACGCACGACCTCGTCCTCATCCGCGACGAGACGGATCACCGCATCGAGCGCCTGACCGGACTTGGCGAGGTGGTCGTCGAGGAAACGGACCTGCTCCTCCGTCCGCGGGTACCCGTCGAGGAGGAACCCGCCCGCTGCGTCGGGCTGCGCGAGCCGATCGGCGACGAGGTCGTTCGTCAGCGAGTCCGGTACGAGATCCCCAGCATCGAGAATCGCCTTGACCTTCACGCCGAGCGGCGTACCCTCGGCGATGTTGGCGCGGAAGATGTCGCCGGTCGCGATGGCCGGGATGCCGTAACGCTCACTGATCCGCGCGGACTGGGTGCCCTTTCCGGCCCCGGGCGGGCCGACGATCAGGAGTCGCACCGCCTTGGTGTCCACTGCGGTCTGTGTAGCTTCGGTCATCGGAGAAGGCCCTCATAGTGACGCTGCTGGAGCTGCGAGTCGATCTGCTTCACCGTCTCAAGGCCGACGCCGACGATGATCAGGATGCTCGCACCTCCGAATGGGAAGTTCTGGTTCGCGCCGACGAGCGACAGGGCGAACAGCGGGATGAGCGAGACGATGCCGAGGTAGATGGCGCCCGGCAGCGTGATTCGCGTCAGGACGTAGTCGAGATACTCGGCGGTCGGTCGTCCCGCACGGATGCCGGGGATGAAGCCCCCGTACTTCTTCATGTTGTCAGCGACCTCTTCAGGGTTGAAGGTGATCGCGACGTAGAAGTAGGTGAACCCGATGATCAGCAGGAAGAAGATGAGCTGATACACCCAGCTGTCACCGGACACCAGGTTGTTCTGGATCCAGGTGACCCACGGGGCAGGCGACTCGCCCGGCGCCGGCTGGTTGAACTGCGCGACGAGCATCGGCAGGTAGAGCAGCGACGACGCGAAGATGACCGGGACGACGCCCGCCATGTTCACCTTGATCGGGATGTAGGTGTTGTTGCCGCCGTAGGTCCGACGACCCACCATGCGCTTCGCGTACTGCACCGGAATGCGTCGCTGCGACTGCTCGACGAACACGACCGCGCCCATGATCGCGATTCCGACCGCGAGGACGAGGAGGAACACCTCCCAGCCGCCGTTCGTCGGGTTGACCGCGATCGCCCAGAGCGCGGTCGGGAACGTGGCGCAGATCGACGTGAAGATCAGCAGCGACATGCCGTTGCCGATGCCGCGCTCCGTGATGAGCTCCCCGAACCACATGATGAGACCGGTGCCGGCCGTCATGGTAATGATCATGAGCAGCGTGGCGTACCACGCGTCATCGGTAATCAGCTGCTGGCACTCGGCGAGCGAAGAGTTCGGGAAGAGCTGACCACTGCGCGCGACCGTGATCAGCGTCGTCGACTGGATGATGCCGAGACCGATCGTCAGGTACCGCGTGTACTGCGTGAGCTTCGCCTGACCTGCCTGGCCCTCCTTGTAGAGGGTCTCGAAATGCGGGATGACGACGCGGAGCAGCTGGACGATGATCGACGCGGTGATGTACGGCATGATGCCGAGCGCGAAGATCGAGAGCTGGAGCAGAGCTCCACCGCTGAAGAGGTTGATGAGGTCGTAGAGACCACCTGTTGTCGCCGACGAGGTGAGGCAGAGCTGAACGTTCTGGAAATCAACGAACGGCGACGGGATCTGGCTGCCCAGTCGGAACAGCGCGACGATCAACAGCGTGAAGCCGATCTTTCGCTTCAGGTCGGGCGTACGGAAAATTCGTCCGACTGCAGAAAACACGCCGCCTCCGTTGGATTTCCATGTGACCGGGTGGCGGCCCCGAATCTGCGGGGCTCGCCACCCGAGCTTCCTGGCCTAGACCAGGTCGAGCGTCACTTGACCGTGCCGCCAGCTGCGACGATCTTCTGCTCGGCAGAGCTCGAGACCTTGTCGACAGCGACATTGAGCTTAACGGCAATCTCCCCGTCACCGAGGACCTTGACGAGCTCGCCCTTGCGCACGGCTCCCTTCGCCACGAGGTCCTCGACGGTGACGTCGCCGCCATTCGGGTAGAGCGCCGCGAGCTTCGAGAGGTTCACCACCTGGTACTCGACACGGAACGGGTTCTTGAAGCCACGGAGCTTCGGCGCCCGCATGATCGAGTTGAGGTTGCCGCCCTCGAGACCGACGCGCACCTGGTAGCGCGCCTTGGTGCCCTTGGTGCCGCGGCCCGAGGTCTTACCCTTGGAGCCCTCACCACGACCGACGCGGGTGCGCTCCTTCTTGGCCCCTGGCGCGGGACGAAGGTGGTGCGCCTTGAGCAGCTGAACGCGCTCCTCCACCGGCTCAGCCTCCTTCTTGGTGGAAGGCTTCGTCGCGGCCTTGGCGACGGTCGCCTTGGGGGCGGCCTTCGCCGTGCTCGACTTCGGCGCCTCCTCGGCGCTGGCCTTCGGGGCTGCGGCCTTCTTCGGGGCCGCCTTCTTCTCGGTCGACTCGTCAGCCATCAGTCGATCTCCTCAACCTTCACGAGGTGAGCGACCTTGCGGACGTAACCACGGTTGACCGGGTTGTCCTCGCGGATGACCGTCTCACCAATGCGGTGCAGACCGAGGCTGCGAAGCGTGTCGCGCTGGTCCTGCTTCTCGCTCACCTTGGACTTGATCTGGGTAATCTTCAGGCTCTTCGCCATCAGAGACCTGCCTTCTCACGCGCTGCCTGCGCGGCAGCCGCCTCAGCCTTCAGGAGGCGAGCCGGAACGACGTGGTCGACGTCCAGACCGCGGCGCGCGGCGACCGAACGCGGCTCCTCGAGCTGCTTCAGGGCCGCGACCGTGGCGTGGACGATGTTGATCGTGTTGGACGAACCGAGCGACTTGCTCAGAACATCGTGGATGCCCGCGCACTCGAGGACGGCGCGGACCGGGCCACCGGCGATAACACCGGTACCAGCCGACGCAGGACGGAGGAGCACGACACCGGCGGCCGCCTCACCCTGAACCGGGTGGGGAATGGTCGCGCCGACGCGCGGAACGCGGAAGAAGTTCTTCTTCGCCTCCTCGACGCCCTTCGAGATCGCGAGCGGAACCTCACGCGCCTTGCCGTAGCCGACACCGACGAGACCGTTGCCGTCGCCGACGACGACCAGGGCGGTGAAGCTGAATCGACGACCACCCTTGACGACCTTGGAGACGCGGTTGATGGTCACGACGCGCTCGAGGAACTGGCTCTCGCTGCGGTCGCGCGAGCCGCGCTCATTGCGCGGGTTGCGCTCACGGCTGCCACGACGGGCCTCGCGGGGCTCGTTGGCGTTGTCGACGGCGGGCGCCGCCTCGGCGACCGGAGTTTCGACCTCAGCCGTCACGTCCTGCTCCTTCACTTCGTTCTCGCTCACAGGCTCAGTCCTGCCTCTCGCGCACCATCGGCGATCGCTGCCACACGGCCTGCGTAGCGGTTGCCGCCGCGATCGAAGACGACGGCCTCAACACCCGCCTTCTTCGCCCGCTCGGCGACGAGCTCGCCGACCTTCTTGGCCTTCGCCGTCTTGTCGCCGTCGAACGCACGGAGCTCAGCCTCGAGCGTCGAGGCGGAGGCGAGCGTGTGGCCCTTCGAGTCGTCGACGACCTGGACGAACACGTGGCGCGACGAGCGGGTCACGACAAGGCGCGGGCGCTCGGGCGTGCCGACGATCTTCTTGCGGAGTCGCGCGTGACGGCGCGCCTTCGCATCGGACTTGGTCTTGACAGTCATGGCTTACTTCTTCCCGCTCTTGCCGGCCTTGCGACGGACGTTCTCGCCCTGGTAGCGGACACCCTTGCCCTTGTACGGCTCGGGCTTGCGCAGCTTGCGGATCTGCGCCGCAACCTCGCCGACGGCCTGCTTGTCGATGCCGCTCACGATGAGCTTCGTGTTGCCCTCGACGGTGAACGTGATGCCCGCAGGCGGGTCAACCGTGATGGGGTGGGAGTAGCCGAGCGCGAACTCGACCGAGGAGCCCTTGGCCTGCACGCGGTAACCGGTGCCGACGACCTCGAGAGCCTTCGAGTAGCCCTCGGTGACGCCGATGATCTGGTTCGCGATCAGGGTGCGGGTGAGACCGTGAAGCGAACGCGATGCGCGCTCGTCGTCCGGTCGGGTGACGATGACCTGACCGTCCTCGACCGCGACCGCGATCGGCGAGGCGACCGTGAGGCCGAGCTCGCCCTTCGGGCCCTTGACGGTGACCTGCTGGCCGTCGATCTTCACCTCGACGCCAGCGGGAATGTTGATGGGGAGACGTCCGATTCGCGACATTTCAGCTCACCACACGTAGGCGAGGACTTCCCCGCCGACGCCCTTGCTCGATGCTTCCTTGTCCGTGAGGAGGCCGGAAGAGGTAGACAGGATCGCGACGCCGAGGCCGCCGAGGACCTTCGGAATCTCCGTCGACTTCGCGTAGACGCGAAGGCCGGGCTTCGAGACGCGCTTGATGCCGGCGATCGACCGCTCGCGGTTCGGGCCGTACTTCAGCGTGATCGTGAGGGTCTTGCCGACACGCGCATCTGCGACCGCGTAGTCGGCGATGTAACCCTCGCGCTTGAGAATTTCGGCGATCCGCTCCTTGAGCTTACTCGCCGGGAGCGACACGGAATCGTGGTGCGCAGCGTTGGCGTTGCGCAGCCGAGTCAGCATGTCGGCGACCGGGTCGGTCATCGTCATTTCTTGATCTACTTTCTCGTCGGTTCCGGCCCGGGGTGCACCCCTACCGGCCTATTCGAATCTCAGACCGCGGCGTCCGCAGCCTTGAACGGGAAGCCGAGCGCCTTGAGCAGCGCGCGACCCTCGTCGTCGTTGGTGGCCGTGGTCACGACCGTGATGTCGAAGCCGCGGACGCGATCGATCTTGTCCTGGTCGATCTCGTGGAAGATCGACTGCTCCGTCACACCGAAGGTGTAGTTGCCGCGACCGTCGAACTGCTTCGGCGAGAGACCGCGGAAATCGCGGATGCGAGGGAGCGCGAGGGTCACGAGACGATCGAGGAACTCCCAGGCACGGTCACCGCGAAGCGTGACATGCGCACCGATCGGCATGCCTTCACGCAGCTTGAACTGCGCGATCGACTTGCGCGCGAGCGTCACCGCCGGCTTCTGACCCGTGATGAGCGAGAGGTCGCGAACGGCGCCCTCGATGATCTTCGAGTCACGAGCCGCTTCGCCGACACCCGTGTTCACGACGACCTTGACGATGCGCGGCACCTGGTTCGGGTTCTTGTAGCCGAACTCGGAAACCAGCGCGGGAACGATCTCGGCGCGGTACTTCTGCTTGAGGCGCGGCTGGATCTTGCCAGCCTGCGCGGCAGTCGTGCTCATGGTGCTCAGTTCTCCTCAGCCGGAGCCTCAGCGGACTCCTCGGCCTTCTTGGTGGAAGCCTTCTTGGTCGAAGCCTTCGGTTCGGGCTTAGCCTCGCGGCGCGAGGGCTTGAAGACGCGCTCCTTCTTGCCGTCGACGATCTGGAAGCCGACTCGGGCCGGCTGCTTCGTCTTCGGGTCGACGAGTGCGACATTCGAGATGTGGATCGGGGCCTCGACGGTCTCAATGCCACCGGTCTTCGTACCGCGCTGCGTCTGGCCAACGCGGACGTGGCGCTTCACGTAGTTGACGCCCTCGACGATGACGCGGTCAGAGTCCTTGAGGACCTCGATGACCTTGCCCTGCTTGCCGCGGTCGCCGCCGCGAGCCTGGGAGGGACCGGAGATGACCTGAACCAGGTCGCCCTTGCGGATCTTCGCCATCACAGCACCTCCGGAGCCAGCGAGATGATCTTCATGAACTTCTTGTCACGGAGCTCACGGCCGACAGGCCCGAAGATGCGGGTACCACGAGGGTCACCGTCGTTCTTCAGGATGACGGCAGCGTTCTCGTCGAACTTGATGTAGGAGCCATCGGCACGCCGGGTCTCCTTCACCGTGCGGACCACGACGGCCTTCACGACATCGCCCTTCTTGACGTTGCCGCCGGGGATCGCGTCCTTGACCGTCGCGACGATGACGTCGCCGAGACCCGCGTAGCGACGGCGCGAACCGCCGAGCACGCGAATCGTGAGGAGCTCCTTGGCGCCAGTGTTGTCGGCGACCTTGAGTCGGGATTCCTGCTGAATCATCGCTTACTTCGCCTTCTCGATGATCTCGACCAGACGCCAGCGCTTCGTCGCCGACAGCGGGCGGGTCTCGTGGATGAGGACGAGGTCGCCGATGCCAGCGATGTTGCCCTCGTCGTGCACGTGCACCTTGGAGCTGCGGCGCAGAACCTTGCCGTAAAGCGGGTGCTTCACGCGGTCCTCGACCTCGACAACGATGGTCTTGTCCATCTTGTCGCTCACGACGTAGCCGCGACGCGACTTGCGATAGCCGCGCGCAGAGGCGTCGCGAACGTCGTTCTCGGCGGACTCGTGGCCGGCGGCCTTCGCCGCGGTCTTCTTCGTCTCAGCCATCGTCAGGCCTCAGCCTTCTCGGTCGAGGCGGCTTCCTCGGTGGCAGCCGCCGTGTCCTTCTTCTTCGCCGCGGACTTCTTGGCAGGAGCCTCGACCGGGGCAGGGGTCGCGCGAATCCCGAGCTCACGCTCGCGGATCACGGTGTAGATGCGGGCGATGTCACGCTTGACCGCACGGATGCGCCCGTGCGCGTCGAGCTGACCCGTCGCCGACTGGAAGCGCAGATTGAACAGCTCTTCCTTGGACTTCTTGAGCTCCTCGACGAGGCGCTCGTCCTCGAAGGTGTCGAGCTCAGAGATAGCGAGAGCCTTGGTTCCGAGAGCCATCAGCTGTCAGCCTCCTCGCGCTTGATGATGCGGGCCTTGAGCGGGAGCTTGTGAATCGCGCGACGCATCGCCTCGCGAGCAAGCTCCTCATTCACGCCGGCGACCTCGAAGAGGACGCGGCCCGGCTTGATGTTGGCGACCCACCACTCGGGCGAGCCCTTACCGGAACCCATTCGGGTCTCAGCGGGCTTCTTCGTGAGCGGACGGTCGGGGAAGACGTTGATCCACACCTTGCCACCGCGCTTGATGTGGCGCGTCATGGCGATACGAGCGGACTCGATCTGACGGTTCGTCACATACGCGGGGGTGAGGGCCTGGATGCCGAACTCACCGAACTGGACCTTCGTGCCACCAGTCGCCTGGCCGTCACGACCAGGGTGGTGCTGCTTGCGGTACTTGACCTTGCGTGGGATGAGCATTTCAGGCCTCAACTCCTGCTGCGACGGGCGCCTGGTCGCGACGCTCGCGGCGAGGGCCGCGCTCACCGCGCTCCGGGCGCGAGGACTTCTGAGCCGCCTGCTCGCGCGCGAGCTCCTTGTTGGTGATGTCGCCCTTGTAGATCCACACCTTCACGCCGATGCGACCGAACGTCGTGCGAGCCTCGTAGAAGCCGTAGTCGATGTTCGAGCGGAGCGTGTGGAGCGGAACGCGACCCTCACGGTAGAACTCGGAGCGGCTCATCTCCGCGCCGCCGAGACGACCGGAGACCTGGATCTTGACGCCCTTGGCGCCAGCGCGCTGAGCACCCTGAAGGCCCTTGCGCATCGCACGACGGAAGGCCACGCGAGCCGAGAGCTGCTCCGCGACACCCTGCGCGACAAGCTGCGCCTCCGCCTCGGGGTTCTTGACCTCGAGGATGTTGAGCTGGATCTGCTTGCCGGTGAGCTTCTCGAGGTCCGCGCGGATGCGCTCGGCCTCCGCACCGCGGCGACCGATGACGATGCCGGGGCGAGCCGTGTGGATGTCCACGCGGACACGGTCCTTGGTGCGCTCGATCTCGATACGGGCGATGCCAGCGCGGTCGAGGGTCTTCGTGAGGAGGCGACGGATCTTGACGTCCTCCGCCACGTAGTCCTTGTAGCGCTGACCCGGCTTCGTCGAGTCAGAGAACCAACGAGAGACGTGATCCGTCGTGGTGCCGAGGCGGAACCCGTACGGGTTGACCTTCTGTCCCATTACTTCCCTGCCTTCTTGCCTCGGACGACCTGATCGACGGTCGCGAGTTCGACGGTGATGTGGCTCGTGCGCTTGCGGATGCGGAAGGCGCGACCCTGGGCACGCGGGCGGAACCGCTTCAGGGTGGCACCCTCGTCGACATACGCGCGAGCGATGATGAGGTCCTGCTCATCCAGATACTCGTTCGCCTTGTCGGCCTTGACTCGCGCGTTCGCGATCGCGGACTCGACGAGCTTGTAGATCGGCTCAGTCGCCGCCTGCGGCGAGTACTTGAGGATTGCGAGCGCCTCCACAGCCTGGCGGCCACGGATCATGTCGACGACGCGGCGGGCCTTCATAGGCGTGATGCGGATGTGTCGCAGCTTGGCGATGGACTCGACCATGTTGCTTCCTTACTCCTGCCCCCGCCTCAGCGGCGGCGGCCCTTCTTGTCGTCCTTCTCGTGACCACGGAAGGTACGGGTCGGCGAGAACTCGCCGAGCTTGTGACCGACCATCGTCTCGGTGACGAAGACCGGAACGTGCTTGCGGCCATCGTGGACCGCGATCGTGTGACCGAGCATCGCCGGGATGATCATCGAACGGCGCGACCAGGTCTTGATGACGTTCTTCGAGCCGGACTCGTTCGCCTTGATCACCTTCCGGAGGAGGTGCTCGTCGACGAAGGGTCCCTTCTTCAGGCTGCGAGGCATTCCCTATCCCTACTTGCGCTTCTTGCCGGCGTTGCGACGGCGGACGATGAGCTGATCCGACGGCAGACCGCGCTTACGCGTGCGGCCTTCCTGCTGACCCCACGGGGTGACCGGGTGACGTCCACCAGACGTCTTGCCCTCACCACCACCGTGCGGGTGGTCGACCGGGTTCATGGCGACACCGCGGACGGTCGGGCGGACGCCCTTCCAGCGCATGCGGCCGGCCTTGCCCCAGTTGATGTTCGACTGCTCGGCGTTGCCGACCTCGCCGATGGTGGCGCGGCAGCGAAGGTCGACGTTGCGGATCTCGCCCGACGGCAGACGCAGCTGCGCGTACGGGCCATCCTTCGCGACGAGACGCACCGAGGCGCCAGCCGAGCGAGCAAGCTTCGCGCCGCCACCCGGCTTGAGCTCGATCGCGTGGATGACCGTGCCCACCGGGATGTTCTTCAGCGGCAGGTTGTTGCCCGGCTTGATGTCGGCGCCCGGACCAGACTCGACGATGTCGCCCTGCTGGAGCTTGTTCGGCGCGATGATGTAGCGCTTCGTGCCGTCCACGTAGTGGAGGAGCGCGATGCGAGCCGTGCGGTTCGGGTCGTACTCGATGTGAGCGACCTTGGCGTTCACGCCGTCCTTGTCGTGACGACGGAAGTCGATCACGCGGTACTGACGCTTGTGACCGCCACCGATGTGACGCGTGGTGATGCGGCCGGAGCTGTTGCGGCCACCGGTCTTCGGCAGCGGGCGGAGCAGCGACTTCTCAGGCGTCGAGCGCGTGATCTCAGCGAAGTCTGCGACCGACGAGCCACGACGACCCGGGGTGGTCGGCTTGTACTTGCGGATAGCCATGTTCTACTTCCTCGTCCCTCAGCCGACAGCCGTGAAGATGTCGATCGAACCGGACTTGAGCGTGACGACGGCGCGCTTGGTGTCCTTGCGCTTGCCGATGCCGAACCGCGTACGACGACGCTTGCCGACGCGGTTGAGGGTGTTCACCGACGCCACCTTGACGCCGAAGATCTTCTCGATCGCGAGCTTGATCTCGGTCTTGTTGGCGTCCGGTGCCACCACGAAGGTGTACTTGCCCTCGTCGATGAGCGTGTAGCTCTTCTCGGAGACGACCGGGGCGATGATGATGTCGCGCGGGTCCTTGTACGTGAGGGTCACGCGGTCACCTCCTCGTTCTTAGCGCCGGCCTGTGCGGCGACGAAGGCGTCATAGGCGCCCTTGGTGAAGACGAGGTCGTCCGAGACGACGACGTCATAAGCGTTGAGCTGGTCCCACGCGAGGACGTGGACGTCCTGCAGGTTCCGGACCGACTTGAGGGCGATCTCGTCGCTGCGCTCGATGACGACGAGCGTGTTGCGACCCGTCGTGACCGAGGCGAGCACAGCGGCAGCCGACTTCGTCGAAGGAGCACCATCGATGCCGAAGCTGTCGATGACGTGAACACGACCAGCGCGTGCGCGGTCCGACAGCGTCCCCTTGAGCGCGGCGGCGATCATCTTCTTGGGAGTGCGCTGCGCGTAGTCGCGCGGAGTCGGACCGTGAACCACACCACCGCCGCGGTGCTCCGGTGCGCGGACCGAACCCTGACGCGAGCGGCCGGTGCCCTTCTGCTTGAACGGCTTCACGCCCGAACCGGAGACCTCACCGCGGTTCTTCGTCTTGTGCGTGCCCTGACGAGCCGCGGCGAGCTGCGCGGTCACCACCTGGTGGATCAGCGGCACATTGGTCTGAACGTCGAACACCTCGGCGGGGAGGTCGACCGAAGCGACCTTCTTGCCCTTGGCGTCGATGACGTCGATGGCGGTCATGCTCACGCCCCCTTCACGGAGTTGCGGACGAAGACGAGACGGCCCTTCGCGCCAGGGACTGCGCCCTTGACGAGGAGGATGCCGCGCTCGGCGTCGACGGCCTGAACAGTGAGGCCGAGGACAGTGACGCGGTCATTGCCCATACGGCCGGCCATGCGCATGCCCTTGAAGACTCGCGACGGCGTCGACGACGCGCCGATCGAACCGGGCTTGCGGTGGTTGCGGTGCGCACCGTGGCTGGCGGAGACGCCCTGGAAGTTGTGGCGCTTCATGACACCAGCGGTGCCCTTGCCCTTGCTCGTGCCGACGACGTCGACGCGCTGGCCGACCTCGAAGGTCGTGACGTCGAGCTCCTGGCCGAGCGAGTACTCCGCAGCGTCGGAGGTGCGGATCTCGGTGACGTGACGGCGCGGCGTGACACCGGCCTTCGCGAAGTGGCCCTGAAGCGGCTTCGTGACCTTGCGCGGGTCGATGGCACCGGCGGCGATCTGGATCGCGGAGTAGCCGTCAACCTCGACCGAGCGGATCTGCGTCACGACATTCGGGTCGACCTTGATCGCAGTGACGGGGACGAGCTTGCCGGCCGCGTCCCACACCTGGGTCATGCCGAGCTTGATGCCCAGCAGGCCCTTGGTTGTCTTGGTGGCAGTCATGGGTTCGTATCTTTCGGGACTCAGAGCTTGATCTCGATGTTGACGTCCGCGGGCAGGTCGAGACGCATGAGCGAGTCGACAGCCTTCGGCGTCGGGTCGATGATGTCGATGAGCCGCTTGTGGGTGCGCTTCTCGAAGTGCTCGCGGCTGTCCTTGTACTTGTGCGGAGAACGGATCACGGCGACCACGTTCTTCTCAGTCGGAAGCGGCACAGGGCCGACGACGCTCGCACCCGCGCGGGTCACGGTGTCGACGATCTTTCGAGCCGAGGAGTCGATGACCTCGTGGTCGTACGACTTCAGCCGGATGCGGATCTTCTGTCCCGCCATGGCTTTTCGCCCTCCTTAGTAAGGCACTGCTTCAAGCACTCAGCAGCCGCGGCGGTTTCCCGCTCGCTTCTGATTGCGCACTGTTGGTCTGTCAAGGTCCTTTTCGCACCCCGCACTCATTCCCCCGGGGCTCCCGGGTGTCCCGCGTGGGCATGCCCTCGCGATCGAGATGAGGCGGTGCACGGCTGCTCCGGATGTCAATCCGGGACAAGCACCCGTTCTGCTCTCTGCGGCCTAGCTGCGGTCTGGAGCCGAAGCTCCACTCAGAGCTATGCACTGCCTGAGAGTGATCCGACCAGCCTGCTCGCAGTCTGAGCGGAATATTGAACTAGAAGATTCTGCCAGTCGCAGGCATTTCCTGCAACTCGGGCGTGTCGCGCCTCAGCAGCGCTGTTCCACTGTGAGCTCCGTCGGGTTGATCATCGGCGTCGCCAGGATTTCCGCCATGCCGTACTCCCCCTCCGGACCCGTCATCTCCACAGTGAACTCCGTGGTCTGCCCTGGCGTCAGCCAGGCCTCGAACGACTGCACCGGACGACCGAGATCATCCACCGTCGCGACCGCCACCGTCGTCTTGCCCTGGACTCCGATGGCGTGCCCGTCGATCCATCCACCGACCGGACCGTAGATGAAGGCCTGGGTCCGGACCTCCTCTCCCGTGCCCAGCGCGGGATGGATGTAGATCGGAAGCGAATCGAACGTGGCCTGATCGATGTCCAGCGTGAGCGTCGTGGTCAGCGTGAACTTCGGCTCCGCCGGGCACATGTCCGCGACCAGATGCGCACTCGACCTGAGGTAGAAGTCCATCTTCGACTCGGAGGTGTCTCGGAAGAACACCCCGATCACCGTCTCGTCATCGTTCGACGTGGGGAGCGTCCCATCCAGACCGCCGTCGACGAAGAGCTTCTGGAATGCCTCATGCGGACTCCACGCGAGGATGTGCCGCTCCTGCACCCCCTGCGTGACCGCACCGATGAGCTTCGGCACGTCGATCCCGGGGCTCAGGATCTTGTTGAAGATCCGCTGCGCCGCCTGCGCGAAGAAGTTGTTGATCCGCTCGATGACATCCCGCTTCGATCCATTGCCGACGTCGATGTAGACGCGGTTCAGCAACTGGGAGACCGCGTTGTTCGAGGTGAGCTTCACGTCCCCCGGAAGGACGACCGGCCCGGTGGCCCGGAGCAGGTAGCTGAGGGCCACAGGATCGACCGAGATGATCGCATCGAGCGGGCGATCGTCGCGCTTCGCCCACCATTCGCGAGAGATGAGCGCGGCGGTCGGGAAGTCGGGCCGGCTTGTCGCCGCATTCACTCGCTCATACATCACGTTCGTGTAGAGCTGGGTGAGCTGCGGCTCCGGCGGAAGCACCGGCTGGCCATCCTGCCACCGGAAGTCCTGCGCGCTCACGACATCACCGAATGAGATCTTCCCATCGGCCACGTCGACAACAACGAATGCGGAGTTCATGCCCCCGAGCGCCGTGGCCTCCGCGAGGTTCTGGAACATCAGCAAGTAGTGGCGAGGCTCACCCACGCCAAGGAGGTCGCCAGCATTCTCCAGGACGTTCGCACTGCCGGTGAGCACGGGGGCGAGATCCGTGAGCATCGTGACCGCCTTCTCGCCCGGTCCGCTCACGAATGGGAGTGTCCAGGAGAAGTCGATCGACTGCGCCTTCGCCGTCGCCGCCTCGAACGCGGCCGCGGCAGCAGGCATCGCGTCTGCGATGCGGAGAATCGGCTCGACCGGCAGCCCACCATCGCGCGGTTTCAGGTCATCGATCGTGAACCCGTCCGCCGCGACAGCGATCGGCGCGAGCGTGCCGATCGCGACGTCCTCGACGACCTGAGTGAGTTCGCGGACCGCGACGAGGTTCGGGCCCAGAATCGGGAGTGCCTCCGCGAACCTCCACATGGGGTCGTCCATCTCCGCCTGCGCGTGGTCCATCAGCGCAGTCAGCTCCTCGCTCATGGTGTCGAGATCGCCAAGGTCGAGAGCGGAGACGCTGTCGCTTGCCTTCGTCACAATGGCCTGCGCTCGGTCGACGGAATCCTTGACCTCGAGCAGGCGAGCGCTCAGGAACAGGACCACGACCGCCAGCAGCGCGACGAACACACCCGCGATGCCCAGGATCCAGCCACACGCATCGAGCACACGGCGGGCAATCGAGATCGGCTCCGCGTGACGCCCTCGTCCGCCGAACCGCTCATCCCCCTGCCTGCGTCGGGCGTACCGCTCCGTCCTCGGCACATCGGAGACGGGGAACGCAGGTTGGCGGCGCCTGACCTCAGCGGCCCCCGAACCTGCAGTCATGCGTTCGAGAATAGGACATCGGTCTGGACGAGACCTTGCCCTGTCCCAATGACTGCCTGGCAACGCAGAAAGGGCCGGATCCTTTCGGATCCGGCCCTTTCCAGGTGAGAACTAGCTCACTTGATGATCTTCGTCACCGTACCGGCACCGACCGTGCGGCCACCCTCGCGGATCGCGAAGCCCTGCTGCTCCTCGAGCGCGACGGGCTGGATCAGCGTGACCGTGAAGTCGACGGTGTCACCGGGGAGAACGAGCTCCTTGCCCTCGGGGAGGGTGATGACGCCCGTGACGTCGGTCGTGCGGATGTAGAACTGCGGGCGGTAGTTCGAGTAGAAGGGGTTGTGACGGCCACCCTCCTCCTTCGAGAGGATGTAGGCGCTCGCCTCGAACTCGGTGTGCGGCGTGACCGAACCCGGCTTCGCGACGACCTGACCGCGCTCGACCTCCTCGCGCTTCGTACCGCGGAGGAGAAGACCCGTGTTGTCACCGGCCTGCGCCTCGTCGACCTGCTTGTGGAAGGTCTCGATACCGGTGACCGTCGTCTTCTGGAGCGGGCGGAGGCCGACGATCTCGACCTCGGAGTTGAGCGCGAGGCGGCCGCGCTCAACCTTGCCCGTCACGACCGTGCCACGACCGGTGATCGTGAACACGTCCTCGATCGGCATGAGGAACGGCTTGTCGAGGTCGCGGACCGGCTCGGGGATGCTGTTGTCGACAGCCTCCATGAGGTCGAGGATCGACTGGACCCACTTCGGGTCGCCCTCGAGAGCCTTGAGGCCCGAGACCGGGATGACCGGAGCCGCCGGGTCGAAGCCGTTCTTCTCGAGGAGCTCCGAGACCTCGAGCTGGATGAGCTCGAGGATCTCCGGGTCGTCGACCATGTCAGCCTTGTTGAGCGCGACGAGGAGGTACGGGACGCCGACCTGCTTGGCGAGGAGGACGTGCTCCTTCGTCTGGGCCATCGGACCGTCGGTCGCCGCGACCACGAGGATCGCACCGTCCATCTGCGCGGCACCCGTGATCATGTTCTTGATGTAGTCAGCGTGACCCGGGGCGTCGACGTGCGCGTAGTGACGGTTCGGGGTCTCGTACTCGACGTGCGAGATGTTGATGGTGATACCGCGCTGACGCTCCTCCGGGGCGGAGTCGATCGACGCGAAGTCACGCGGAACGTTCACAGACGACGGGTACTTCTCGGCGAGCACCTTCGAGATCGCTGCGGTGAGCGTGGTCTTGCCGTGGTCGACGTGACCGATCGTTCCGATGTTGACGTGCGGCTTGGTCCGCTCGAACTTGGCCTTGGCCACTTGCTGTCCTCCTCAGGACGTAGAGCTCGGGTCCTGATCGGGCCGAGCGTATTGGGAACTGGGATATGTTACGGGATTACTCAGGAAGTCGGGTGACTCCCTAGAGCTGGTAGGGCTACTCGCCCTTCGCCTTCTGAACGATCTCGTCGGCGACGTTCTTCGGGACCTCGGCGTAGCTGTCGAACTGCATCGAGTACACGGCGCGGCCGGAGGTCTTCGAACGAAGGTCGCCGACGTAGCCGAACATCTCCGAAAGCGGAACAAGGGCACGCACGACCTTCACGCCGGTGGCGTCCTCCATGGACTGGATCTGACCACGACGCGAGTTCAGGTCGCCGATCACATCGCCCATGTACTCCTCGGGCGTGCGGACCTCGACTGCCATGACGGGCTCGAGGAGAACGGGCTGCGCCTTGCGAGCCGCCTCCTTGAACGCCATCGATCCGGCGATCTTGAACGCCATCTCGGAGGAGTCGACGTCGTGCGCTGCTCCATCGACGAGCGTCGCCTTGATGCCGACCGTCGGGTAGCCGGCGAGGACGCCGACCTGCATCGCAGCCTGGATACCAGCGTCGACCGACGGGATGTACTCGCGCGGAACGCGGCCACCCGTGACCTCGTTCACGAACTCGTAGATGTGGTCGCCCTCCACCTCCATCGGCTCGATCGTGATCTGGACCTTCGCGAACTGGCCCGAACCACCCGTCTGCTTCTTGTGGGTGTAGTCGTACTTCTCGACCTTCTTGCGGATGGTCTCTCGGTACGCAACCTGGGGCTTGCCCACGTTGGCCTCGACGTTGAACTCGCGCTTCATGCGGTCGACGAGGATGTCGAGGTGGAGCTCGCCCATGCCCTTGATGACCGTCTGACCAGTCTCCGGGTTCTGCTCGGTGCGGAAGGTCGGGTCCTCCTCGGCGAGCTTCTGGATCGCGACGCCGAGCTTCTCCTGATCGGCCTTCGTCTTCGGCTCGATCGCAACCTCGATCACCGGCTCCGGGAAGGTCATCGACTCGAGGACGACCGGGTTGTCCGGGTCGCACAGGGTGTCACCCGTGGTCGTGTCCTTCAGACCGATGACCGCGTAGATGTGACCCGCGGTGACGGACTCGACCGGGTTCTCCTTGTTGGCGTGCATCTGGAAGATCTTCCCGACGCGCTCCTTCTTGCCCTTCGTCGAGTTCACGACCTGCGCACCCGATTCGAGCGACCCCGAGTAGACGCGGATGTAGGTGAGACGCCCGAAGAAGGGGTGCGCGACGACCTTGAACGCGAGCGCCGCGAACGGCTCCGAGGCATCGGCGTGACGCTCGATGATCTTCTCCTCGTCGCGCGGGTCGTGGGCCTCGATCGACGGGATGTCCACCGGGCTCGGCAGGTAGTCGACGACCGCGTCGAGCATCGGCTGCACGCCACGGTTCTTGAACGCCGAGCCGCAGAGGACCGGGTAGACCTCGCTCGCGATGGTGAGCTTGCGGATCGCGGCCTTGATCTCCGCGACCGTGAGCTCCTCGCCGCTGAAGTACTTCTCGAGGAGCACGTCGTCGGACTCGGCGACCGTCTCGAGGAGGATCTGGCGATACTCGTTGGCTTTGTCGACGAGGTCGGCCGGAATCTCCTGGACCTCGTACTTCGCGCCCATCGTCACGTCGCCCTTGGCATCGCCGAGCCACACGAGCGCGCGCATCTCGACAAGGTCGACGACGCCCACGAACGAGTTCTCAGCACCGATCGGGAGCTGGATGACGAGCGGCTTGGCACCGAGGCGCTTCACGATCGTGTCGACCGTGAAGTAGAAGTCGGCACCGAGCTTGTCCATCTTGTTGACGAAGCAGATGCGCGGGACGTCGTACTTGTCGGCCTGGCGCCACACGGTCTCGGACTGGGGCTCCACGCCCTCCTTGCCATCGAAGACCGCGACCGCCCCGTCGAGGACGCGGAGCGAGCGCTCCACCTCGACCGTGAAGTCGACGTGACCAGGCGTGTCGATGATGTTGATCTGGGTGTTGTTCCAGAAGCAGGTCACCGCAGCGGAGGTGATGGTGATGCCTCGCTCCTGCTCCTGCGCCATCCAGTCAGTGGTCGCGGCACCATCGTGCGTCTCACCGATCTTGTGGTTGACACCGGTGTAGAAGAGGATCCGCTCGGTGGTCGTCGTCTTGCCGGCGTCGATGTGCGCCATGATGCCGATGTTGCGGACCTTCTTGAGGTCAGTCAGCACTTGCTGTGCCACGGGAGTTCCTTTGTCTTGAATGCCGGTGGGCGAGGCCCGTCCGAGACGATCAGTCCGGACGGGCCACCCAGCGAACTTGGTCTGATTACCAGCGGTAGTGAGCGAACGCGCGGTTGCTCTCGGCCATCTTGTGCGTGTCCTCGCGGCGCTTGACCGCGGCACCGAGGCCGTTCGAGGCGTCGAGGATCTCGTTCGTGAGACGCTCGGTCATCGTCTTCTCACGACGACCCTTCGCGTAGCTCACGAGCCAGCGGAGCGCGAGCGTGTTCGCGCGGTGCGGCTTGACCTCGACCGGGACCTGATAGGTCGAGCCACCGACACGGCGGGACTTGACCTCAAGGGTCGGGCGGATGTTGTCAAGTGCCTTCTTGAGGACGGTCACCGGGTCGGTCGAGGTCTTGGCCTCGACCGCCGCGAGGGCACCGTAGACGATGCGCTGCGCGAGGTCCTTCTTGCCGTCGAGAAGGATCTTGTTGACGAGCTGGCTGACGACGGGCGAGTTGTAGACCGGGTCAGCGACGACGGGGCGCTTCGGAGCGGGTCCCTTGCGAGGCATTACTTGCCACCCTTCTTCGCGCCGTAGCGGCTGCGCGCCTGCTGACGGTTCTTGACTGCCTGGGTGTCGAGCGCGCCACGGATGATCTTGTAGCGGACACCGGGGAGGTCCTTCACACGACCGCCACGGACGAGCACCATCGAGTGCTCCTGGAGGTTGTGGCCCTCACCGGGGATGTAGGCCGTGACCTCGATGCCGTTCGAGAGCTTCACACGGGCGACCTTGCGGAGCGCCGAGTTCGGCTTCTTCGGCGTGGTGGTGTACACACGGGTGCACGTACCGCGCTGCTGCGGGTTCGAGCGAAGCGCCGGAGCCTTGGTCTTGGTGACCTTGGGCGTACGACCCTTGCGCACCAACTGCTGAATGGTGGGCACAGTTCTTCTTTCTGTATCGGATGCTGCACGGTGACAGCGCGACTCACGTGGATTCGCAGCACTCGTCATCGGGACGAACATCCCGATACGCGACGAGTATGCCGTGGGGGACTCCCGGGTCGGCGACCCAAGGCTCCCAGTCGATGTCCGCGTCCAGCCGTTCTCACGGCAGGCCGAAGACACCAAGCGTCAAGAATACGCGTGCAGTCCTGAGCGGTCAAACTCCCGAGCAGCGGTGACGGCGGACCCTCAGTACTCCTGATAGCGACGATAGTCGGGGATGTCCACACACGGCGTCCACGTGTACATCGTGAACTCCGTCCGGTCCCAGAAGAGGATCGAGACCGTGTAGCCGTCCTCGCGATACAGCATGGCGTACAGCGGCTTCTCCCAGGCATTCCCCCTCCAATCCTCTCGGCTCGCCCAAGACCTCGTGACACGGGCGATGAACGCTCGACGGTCGAAGTCCTCCACCACCTCGGCCCATGCCGTGCCCTGCCATCGGTACCCGCCGTCTCGACAGGCCTCGACCTGATTGCTCATCACTCTGCGCGGCCCGCGTTCGAGGACATCCGCCGCGGGGAGCTCGTCGAGCATGTCCTCCTCGATCGCCCACACCCCGCGCTTGCCCTCCTCAAGCGTCATGAGGGGCACCGGCTCCGGGGCGCATGCCGAGATCCCGAGGACGGCGGCGAAGACGAGGAGGAGACCTACTGCTCTACTTGGAGATGTGCGCAACGATCGCACCTTTCACTTCATCGGTGCCGGACGCGACAAGGGAGTGATTCGCAGCCGGATCGCTCGAGAGGTCGTCCGGCACCAGGAAGGTCCTCTCGAAGACTGAGGATTCGAACGGGGTGCTCGACACGAGCGCGAGCGCATCGATCGCATCGATGCCGTACTGGAGGTACAGGTATCGCGAGCCCTCCCGCGCACTCCATTCGGACGGGAGCCACGAGCCCGCCAGGGAGGTGAACGTCTGGTAGCGCGCACCGTGGACCTCCGCGTACGCCGCGACCGTCGTGCCGGCGCTGTGCGAGACGATGTGCTGCTTCGCGCCGGACCAATCGGGATCCGCGGCGACGACCTCGGACAGGTGCGCCACCGCCGCGCCCCGATCGCTGAGGAATGAGGCAGCGGTGTTCGAACGCTCCCCCACCCAGGTGATCCACGGTCCGTCGAGATACACGAGGGTGACGAGATCCGGCGCATGTTCGCCATCGATGAGCGACCTCGCGACCCGCTGCGTCGAACCGTCGTAGAGATCGGCGAGCTCCGCGCCCGTCCCCGGGACATACGTCACGATGTGCTCGGGAGGTCGATCCACGGCACCGACCACCTCGATGATCCGCTCGTGCTCCGGCTCATAGAGCATCAGCTGCGTGTCGCCGCGAACGACCGAGACCAGGAACTCCCGCTCGGCCGACGAGGACACGCCGTCGGCAAGTCGGCGGGCCGCGAGGACGCGATTCGCCTCCACGCGCGCGACGATCGGCACCCCGTCGAGACCCGCGATTCGCTCCGGGAAGTCCTGAACGATCGCGGCCCGCTGGACGGGCGCCAGTCGAGCCCACACCGCGCTCACTTGGCGCCAGGCCTCAGCGGGTCGGGATGATGAGCCCCCGGCGGCGATGCCGAGCAGGCCCGCCCACATGGACGCTGTCATCGACGTCAGGAACGACCGCGACGGCGCCGACACATCGCGCTGCGACTGCACCTCCCCCACCAGCCGCGCGATCAGCTCGCCAGCTGCAGACGCCGCGGCCCGAGTCCCCGCAGCCGCGAAGTGCGCGCTCGCGATCGAGAACGGCGCGATGACGATCGACCCCGGGCCCAGCAGCCACCCCACCGGATCGACGGATCGGTCAGCGACCGATTCGACCGTCGAGGCAACCGACAGCATTCGGTCGACTGCCGATCGCACACGCGCATCGATCACCTCCACCTCGCCGGGAGCCATCCCAAGACGGACGCCCGTCACATCGCCCTCCCGATCGGGGCCCAGGACACGAAGGCGAGAGCGTCGAGTGCACCTGCCGCAGACAGCAGCGGGCCGATCACGCCCGACTCCCAGGCCGAGGCGAATCGTGTCGAGTCGGGACCGCTCCAGACATCGGGCGCCGTGAGCTGCGCAACGAGAGCGTGAAGCTCCTGCGCGACCCCGCGCAGCTCCTCGGCCGCCGCGTCGATGACGAATCGGGACTGCATTCGCGCCTCAGTCGCATCACGCGGACGCCTGACGCTGCTGCTCCGCGTTCGCACGTGCGACCGCGGCGGCATCACGGAGCGATGCAGCGGCATTTCGCAGATTCGATGTGAGCGGCCCGTCCCAGTCCGACTGGAACTGGTCGCGGTCCGGCCCCGTCCAAGTCGTCGTCGACAGTCGCACCACGAGCGACGAGATCAGCGTCTCGATGTCGCCGGCCTTCGCGTCGAAGTCGACCGCAAGCGTCTCGACCTCGTCGGGCACAAGTCCGAGGAACGTGGTCATGGAACTCACCTTTCAGATTGGATGTGTCGCCGGGCGGTCCGCCCGAACCCGCAGGACGCTAGTGATGCCGTGCGTCGAGATGCACATCGAGGACGCCGGACGCGCACGGGCTGCGAGTCGAAACCCCGGAAACTCAGGCGACTTGGTGAAGCGGACCTGTGGACAGCGGGCCGCTGTGGACAACTGCGCCGGATACGACCGGGCCCGATTCAGCCACCTGGACGCGAGTCACCCGCCCGCCCGAGACGAGCCATCCCCGGCCCGGAGCGAAGTCGGAGCGTCTCGCCCGCGGAAACGGCGTGCGGAAGATCACCTCGCCTTCATGACCGTCCGGCTGCAGAACCAGCCCGCGTCGCGCCGACTTCAGCTCTGTAGCCAGCGGCCACGACTGCGCCAGCGTCGACGACTCCGCCTCCGCGATCACGAGGCCTCCCTCGCGCCGTACCATGCGGACGAGCGCCAGCAGTGCCGACTCCGCTGGCCCTCCCAACACGTCTGCAAGGCTCTCGATCACGACGACCTCGCGCTCGATCGCCGGCTCGTTCACGAGGCACAACGCGACACGGGCCGCGGCCGTCGGCTCGACCGCCCCACGATGCCAGACCGCCGAACGAGCGAGCGGCGACCGGGCGTGCCCGAAATACACGAGCGACCTGCCGATCGCCGCACACTCATGCACGAGCGTCGCGAGCGCGGTCGACCTCCCGCTGCCGGGCGGCCCCGTCACAAGCAGGACTCCGCGCGGATCGATCGACGCGACACCGAGCGAATCACCGGAGATCCCGACTCGCAGCACATCGCCATCGCGAGCGGCGAGGTCAGCGAGACGCACACGCTCGGGGAGTCGTCCGATCGGCGGAGCCTGGGGGATCCCGATCGACGACAGATACTGCCCGAACGACTCGAGCGAGGCGCGCTCCCCGTCCACGTCTCCCCCGAGCATCGCGACCTGGACCTCGAGCCCATCGAACACGCCCCGACCAGGCGGCGCGTCCTGAGCGACCGCGTCGGGTCGGATCCCCGCAGCGGCGAGATCATGCGGATCCGCCAGGCGCAGGATGAGGCGCCGTGGAATGCCTGCCGCGATCGACGCCGGCACCGCGCCAAGTCGATCCGCGGCGATCACGACATGGATGCCCAGCGCACGCCCCTCCGCGACGATCCGGGTGAGCGCCGAGAACACGCCCCCGGTCATCGCGTGCTCGAATCGCTCTCGGAACGACGAGAAGCCATCGATCGCCAGCACGATCCGAGCTGGCGCTGGCGACGTCGCACACGTGGCGAAGTCCGCGCGCGCATCCAGCTCCGCGACAAGTCTCCGCATGAGCCGCTCGATCCGCTCGGCGTCATCTCCGATGACCCCGCCTGCGATCGGCAGCGCTGCGATCGGGGCGAGACCACCCGAGCCGAGATCGATCGCGTACACCTCGCGCCGCTCAGCTGGCGCGCCTGCCGCGAACGATGCGACAAGCGTCCGGATGGCGGTGGAACGGCCACTTCCGCTCGTCCCCACGATGAGGAGATGGCCGTCCACGTCGGGGACGAAGCTGGCAAGCCGCTGATCCTGCTCCCCTGGATCGTCGACCACCCCGAACGGCACCGTTCTCGCCCGCTTCGCGAGCGATCTCGGCCCGGGCGGCACCATGGGGAGAAGTGACTCGAGCGCCACCACCGGCGGGAGAGGATCGAGCCATGGTCGCGGCGGCGGCGGTACCGACAGTGCCCTCGCCGCATCGCGCATCGCCGCGACGAGCTCGTCGACCGTGTGCTCCTCAGACGCGGAGGCCGACCCGTGCTCCGCCGCGCGCAGGGTCCACGCCGTCCGGTCACGCGCCGCGAGGGAGGCGAAACCCAGCGGCTCGATCGCGATCTCGGTCGACGCCGCAGGCGTCGACCCGCCGGCGAGAGCCGTGCGGAACTCGACAAGTCGTCCCGGTCCGAATCGAGCGATCGCACTCCCAGGAACGCGCGGGTCGAGCGCCGCCGCATCGGGCGCCCCGATGACATCGACGCTGTCGGACTCCTCAGCGGTGCGCAGCGCGATACGCAGGTCTGCATTCGCACGGATGTGGTCGTTGATCACCCCCGCAGGGCGCTGCGTCGCGAGTACGAGATGGATGCCGAGCGACCGTCCGCGCTGCGCGATATCGACGATGTCGTCGACCGATCCAGGCGAGGCCGCCGCGAGCGCCGCGAACTCGTCCACCAGCACCACCAGACGCGGCGGAACCACGCCAGGAAGACGTCGACGCAGATCGTCCCGATCGCGAGCCCCGTGCTCGGCGATCACCCGCTCGCGATTCCGAAGCTCAGCACGGAGGCTCGTGAGCAGACGCCGCACCTGTCCGGCGTCGAGGTCCGTCACGATGCCGACGGAATGCGGAAGCTCCGCCAGATCGGCGAACGCCGCGCCGCCCTTGAAGTCGATGAACAGGAGGGTCAGATGCGAGGGCGGGGTGCTGGCCGCCATCGCGAGCACCCAGGTGCGGAGGAACTCGCTCTTGCCGGAACCCGTGGTGCCCGCGACAAGCGCGTGAGGTCCGTCGCGGACCAGGTCGAGCGTGAGGTCAAGGTCGCTGCCGGTGTGCAGGCCCACTACCGCAGGCAGCGCCGGAGCCCTGCTCGCTCCTTCTGCCGGCGCCACCTCCTCAGGCGCCCAGCGTCGCACGACGTGCATCGCGTCGAAGGCGTCCTCGCCAGCCAGCAGCTTCGCGAGGCCGGGGATAGGTCCGGGCGTCAACTCGGCCCCGTCCCCCTCCGCATCGATGAGCGGTGCCACTGCGCGGGCGAACGCATCGGCGACACCGTGCTCAAGGCGATCAGCGCGAATCCCCCGCGTCACGCCGCCGCCATCAAGCCGGTCGAGCGCGGCGGTGCCGAGCGGGTCGATGTCCACCACAGCGCCGCACTCCGCCGGCAGCTCGCGAGGATCCTCGACGCACCAGATCGCGTAGACGCCGTGCGACCGGCCCGCACGCAGGAGCTCCGAGATGCGCTGCCGCAGCGCCAGCGGTGGGGAATCGATGAGCAACACGATGGCTGGACCGTCGAAGCTCGCCTCGGATCCCGAGCCGCGTCCGGCTCCCCGTGCGGAAGCGTGCTGGACACGATCCGCGATGATGCGACTGAGCTGATCGATCAGGAACGCAGCACTCGATTCGTCGGCAGCGAGCGAGTGATCCAGACCAAGTCCAGCCGCCCCGGTGTGCGGGAGCCACGCGAGATGCGCGAGTCGCTCCGCCGCGAGGCCCCCGGCCACCACCGCGATCGCGACCTGGGAAGGGGCGTGCAGACCTGCCACCTGGGCGACATACGCCGACAACGCCTCCGCGCGGATCACCGGCACGCCGACGAGTCCGAGGACGCCGACCGCGGGGAGCGAGATGCCGACCGGCACTCCCCTGAGCACGCTGTGCTTCGCACGCAGCGCCGCGACGAGGTCCGTCGCCCCGTCGACACAGTGCTCCGGAGCTGGCCGCTCACGCCAATCGACGGTCGGGAGCGCGATGCCCGTGCCGACCGTGATCGCAAGGAAGTCCGAACGCTCCCGGTGCCGATGCCAGAGCTCGCGGGAGCGCTGATCGACGAACTCGGCGACCGCCGCGGCGGAAGGCGCGGCCTGCGCGCGGGCGGCCCGCTCAGACGCAGCGGCGGCCTCCAGGCGGATGTCGATCATCCCGAGCTCGTGACTGAACCGCTCCAGTGCGGCGGCAGCGCGCCTCTTCCGCCGGATCCTCGCGAGAATCGCATTTCCCACGACCGTGACAGGCGACATCGCGATGAGGATGAGGGAGAACGCGCTGCGCGTGACCGCGAAGAGCACGCCGCCGAGGGCGATCGGCGCGAACGCAGCGACCCAGGGGAAATCTGCGGCTCGCTCCTCGGCGGGGATCACCGGAAGCTCGACCCGCTCGCACTCGACCGCGGCGGGCGTGACCGGTGAGCGGTGCACGCGATACGCCGGACTCGGCGGCGCCATCGCTGGAGCGCCATCGAGCTGTCGAACGCCGACGTGAGCCCCATCCCAGACTCCCGACTGCGTCAGCAGGACATCGGGATCGAGCGCTCTGCCCGGCGCGCCCGCGCCCGGCGAGATCGTCAGGGTGAGCGGGCCCTCCGCCGGCCCCTCACCCAGTCGCGCGTGAACCGCCGCCGCAAGGTGCCCGACCCGTGCCTCCTCTGGCGCGGTGACCAGGACATCCTCGGGAGCTCGGCCGGGATGCCGGATCGTGAACTTGAGCTGCACGCCTCACAGGTACCACCGAGACGACGAACCCCCTGCGCCAGGTCCCCGAGCCATGTGGAGAGGGTCCGCTGCGGCGCAGCCTGTGCACCGGGCGGGCCCACTCTGCGACTTCGGACGCGCCGCGTCAGACGGAGTATCTCGCGCGATACTCGGCGAGCTCCCGCTCGAACGCCTCCCGGGCTTCGCGGTTGCGCGCCGCCACCCGACGGCCCCGCACCGAGATCGCCGCGCCGAACCACACCGCGACCTCGCGCGCGAGCACTGCCGCGATGATCACGAAGGGGCTCACCAGCCCATCGGCGAAGTCGCCGACCTCCCGAGCCACAAGCCAGTCGGCGAGGAGACCGGCGCCGATCGTCCCGAAATAGACGGCGAATCCGACGACAAGGCTCAAGAGCACGTGAGCCCACCACGGCGCGCGATTCAAGATGAGCGCCATCAGCACGAACACGATGGCGAAGACGATCACGGGCAGCCAGAACTTCAGCTCGCCGAGGAACTCGATGTTGGCGGCACCCACGCCGACCGAGATGAGATACGTCACGACGGCCAGGCTCAGCGCGAAGGCGATGGTGCCGAGCACTGCGATGAGGACCGCGAAGCCGCCATTGCCAGCGGCGCGCGGCGGCAGCGGCGTCTGCACATAGACGACATTCGGCTGCTCGGCTGCCGCAGCGGCTGCCGGTGCCGCGGGCGCTGCCGCGGGCGCTGCCGGTGCCGCAGGCGCCTCCGGGGCCGCGGCGGCGGTGAGAGGCTGAGCTGCCGCCGAGACCTCGGGTGGCGCCGCCCACTCCGGAGATGCCGGCGGCGGGGTCACGGGTGCGGGTTCCGCGACCTCGGTCGCTTCGGGCTCGCCCTCCTGCGGCACCGCCTCGTCCACCACTGCTGCGGTCACGGACTCTTCGCCGACGACCTCGACGAGGTCCGTCGGATCGTCGTCGACGAGCTCCGCGTCGACGATGTGCTGCGCCTCGGGGTCGGGCGTCGAGTCTGAGTTCGGCACGGCCATGTCGCCTCCTGTCTCGGTTGCGCCAGTCTAGGTGCGAGGGCCGCGACATCCGCGGAGGCGTTCAGGGGACATGGAGGCGAATCACCGTTCGCGCCGAAATCGACGCCGCGACGAGCACCGCTCCCTCAGCGGCTCATCGCGAGCATCGCATGCCGCTCGACCCGATCGAGGTCCTACTCCGCGGGCTGCGGCTCCGCGGTCGGCGCCGACTCCGACGGCGCGGCGGCAGCGACATCGGCCGGCGCCAGCACAAGCGCGGCGCCGCTGAACTCAAGGATCGCGACCTCGCCCGTCGTGAGGCGGACATCGTTCACCAGTGTGATCCGGGTGTCGGTCTGGACATCCTCGATGAACGCGAGCACGTCGTCGAGCGGTCCGGACGCTCGCCCCGTGATGCTGATGCTCAAGAGCCTCGCAGCCAGGGTCGCATCGAGCTCCTCACCGGCCACGGCCTGCGGCGGGGAGAAGATCAGCTCCTGGATCTCCACGCCGAGGCTCTGCGCGGATCGCCCGAACGCCGCCGCGATCTCCTCGGTGCGCGGCTGCTCGGGAATCGCGCGGCGAAGTCGGTCGAGCTCGGCCCGCGCCTCGCCCAGCTGCTCCGACGCGGCCCGGAGCTCGCCGAGTGTCTGCGTGGCGATCGCGAGCTCGGTGCGGGTGGTGACGGTGAGGTCCTCCGCCTCGCGTGCCTGCGACAGCATCGGCGAGATGCCGAGCGCCCACGCGAACGGAAGCATGCCCAGTGAGAACACGATGAAGACGATGGCGGCCAGCCGGATGCGGTTCACTGCTCGACCTCCGAAGTCGTGCCCTGGCTGGTAGAGTCGGACCCGGATTCCAGACCATCGGCGAAGCGGTTCGTGAGCGCCACCTCAGACAGCCCGACCGTGAGGGTCCCCCGCCCGTCGATGACGCTGTCCGTCGACACCTCGGTGATGATCGGCATGCGATCGAGGGCTCGGATGTACTGGACCATGCGCTCGAGCGACGGTGCGGAGAGCACGATCTTGAGCGTGGCGACCCGCGGCTCGCCGAGCACCGACTCCGGCGCAGGCGCAGGTTCAGCGACGCCGGGCGCGAATGCGCTGATGTCACCGATCACGACATCATCCGGGAGCGGCGCGAGGAGCTGCCGCACGACCCTCGCCCAGTCGACCTCGTGCTGAGCGGCGACGGACGCCGCGCTGTCGAGCAGGGCGGTGGACAACTGCACCTCCCGCACGTCTGCGTACATCGTCTGGGACTCCAGCACCGCCTGGAGCTCAGCCTGCGCCGCCGCGAGCTCCGCCTCCGCAGCGGTGCGGCGGGTCGACGCGATCATCGCGACCGCACCGATCGCGACAACCACAAGGACGAACAGCAGGATCGCCCACGACAGCTTCGACCGGTCCTGCTCCCGGACGATGAGCGACGGCGGTCGAAGGTCTACCCCGGGCACCCCGCCGATGCGAGCCTCCTCCTTGGCCCGAGCGCGCGCATTCATCGACGGCCTCCCATCGCGATTCCGACCGCGGTGATGTACGCATCGCGGTCCGGGGTCCTGGCGAACGACCGCGACATCTGCACGACGCCATCGATCGTCGACAAGGTCACCGGGAGACCGACCAGGTCACCGAGCGCCTCGTGGAACCCCGGGAAGTCCACCCCGACCCCGACCAGGTTGATCCGCTCGATCGGCAGCTCCGGATAGACGCTCGCGTAGTACGTGACGGTGTCGCGAATGCTCGAGAGCAGATCCCAGCTGGCCGAATGGATCGCCTCGACCGCCGCGAGATCCGTGCGGTCCTCGCCGCGCTGCGTCGTGATGCCGATGCGGTTCCGCAGCGCCTGCGCTTCGCTGTACGAGATCTGCAGGCGACGCGAGATCGCGTTCAGCATGTCCAGATCGCCCATCGAGACCGTGCGGGCGAACCGCGGCACGCCTGCCTCGGTGACGATGAGATTGGTCACACCCGTGCCGACCGCGATCGTCAGCGCACGCCCGGTCGCCTTGCCGATCGGCTCGATCGCGCGGACGACGCCGAACCCGGTGAAGTCGATCGAGACGGGCGACAGGCCCGCCTTCAGCAGCGTGTAGGAGGCGCCCTTCGACACCTCGGTCCTCGACGCCACGAGGATCCCTCGGAGCATCGGACCCTCGTCCGTGACCTCCGTGGCCGCCGGATAGAAGTCGAGCAGCGCCTCCTCGACCGGCAGCGGGATGAGGTCCTGCACGATGAACGGCAGCTGCTCCCGCAGGTACGCGATCGGGGTCTTCGGCAGGATCGCGTCGCGCACGTAGATCTTGGTGCCAGCCATGCCGATCGCGGCGCGACGGGTGCGGAAGCGTCCACGCACCCACAGCTGGCGCAGTGCCGCCGCCAGCGTCTTCGGCTCGATGATCTCGCCGCGGCGGATCACGCCTTCGACGATCTCGACGCTGCTGACCCGCAGCACTTTGGGGGGTCGCTTGGGGCGCAGACGCACCTCCGCTGCCCGCACGACGCGGCTGCTGATGTCGATTCCGACGATGCGGTCGCTCACATTACGCCTTCCGTTGACATGCCGATCAGCCGCAGATAGCCGTCAGCGATCCAATCGCCCGCGATGATCCCGACCCATGCGGCGAGGATCATCCACGGGCCGAATGCCATGCGACCCTTCGCGCCGCGTCGCCGCAGCATCATCAGGATAATCCCGTACACACCGCCCAGGACGAAGGCCCCGAACGCTCCGATGAGGACGCTCGGAATGCCGAACCACCCCAGCAGGAGACCGATCGGCAGCGCGAGCTTGACGTCCCCGAATCCCATGCCGCCAGGCACCGCGAACGCGAGGATCAGGTAGAACAGCGCGAGGACGACCGCGGCGCCGACCGCGGTGACCAGCGGCATCCACTCCCCTGTCAGCGCAGCCGCGATCACCAGGATCACCGCGACCACGGACGCGGTCGGCAGCACGATGACATCGGGCAGACGCTGCACCCTCGCGTCGATCACCGCGAGCGCGATCCCTGCCGCAAGGAACCAGCACAGCGCCACGAGGATCAGCAGGTCGCCGATGAGCACAGACGTCGGCGAGAGCCGCACGCCGCTGAGCCACCACCAGCCGACGAGGACGAACCCCGCGGCAGTCGCCGCCTCGATGATCGGGTACTGCGCCGAGATCCGTGCTCCGCAGTCCCGGCAGCGGCCGCGCAGGACGAGCCAGCTGACGATCGGAACGTTGTCGAACCAGCGGACCTGGTGCCCGCAGCTCGGGCACGAGGATCCTGGCCGCACCACGGATCGCCCCTCCGGGACGCGGTGGATGACCACGTTCAGGAAGGATCCGATCAGCGCGCCGAGCACGCCGAGGATGGCCAGGAGGAATCCCATCAGCCGATCGCAATCCGTCGCTGGAGCTGCACATCGCGGCCTGCCGATTCGGACGCCGAGCCGCCTGGTGCCGCGCCGGGATTCTCGCCCCCGCCCGGCCCGCCACCGGCGATGAAATCGAGTCCGGGCAGCACGATCTCGCTCAGCGTGAGCTTCGTCGAGCCGGACAGACCCGCGGTCTTGGAGTAGACCTCCCCGGTCATGTTGATCGAGATGGACGGCTCGCACGGCGAATAGACCATGACCGTGATCTGCGGCCCGAATGTCGCACCGCCGCCGAGCGTCGGTGTGGTGCGGCTCGGGGTGCAGGTCGGGGCGCCGTCCTCAACCGTGTCAGGGATGACGATCCACAGGTTCACCCTGCCGGTCGAGGTGAACGACGCACCACCGTCGAAGGTGAAGCGGTTCGCGAAGATCGCGACGTCGTTCGAGTAGTGGACGTTCGTCGAGCCGCCGACGGAGATGCCGTTCGTGCAGCCGCGCGCGTCGATCACGCCCTTCTGCCCGCCGAGACGATCGACCGCAGCCTGCAGCCGGTCGTTCGCACAGTCCCCGGCCGCCTGCGAGAGCGTCACCACCTGGAAGCCGGTCCAGTCGGCCGGGCGGTACGTGTAGTCGGTCCACGGACCGATGACCGGGATGACATCGGGGTCGGGCAGCGTGTACGGGCTCGCCGGCACATTCGATCGGACATCGAGGGAGCCGACTCGGCCCGAAGCACCGGTCTGGGTGCGCGTCGTGAGCTTCCCCGCGATCGTGCAGCCGTTGCTGCTCAGAGTCGAGCTGTTCGTCACCCACGCGTTCGCGCCGAGCTGGCAGTTCTGCGCCGTGAGGGTGACGTTGGTCGCACTCACATTGCCCGTGATCCGCTTGTCACCGCCGAGGATCCGGATGTCACCGGTGACGACGACGCTCCCGCCGATCGTCACGCTGTTCCAGCTGTCCGAGGTGAGGCTCGCCGCCGAGAGGCTGCCGCCGAGGCTGCCGGCCGTGAACGTGACCGGTCCGTCCACCCACGCGCTCCCCGTGACGGAGCCGCCGCCGAAGCTCAGCTCCTTCGCGGCGAAGACGTGGCCGTCGATCCCGGTGCTCCACGGCAGCGTGATCCTGCCGTTCGGCACCCATACGCTGCCGGTGATCCAGCAGCTGCCGCCGAGGGTCAGGTTGCCGTTGCCCACGACGATGTTGACTCGTCCGGGCAGACCGATCGACGCGCCGCCGTCGCACGTGTAGTTGCCGCTGCGCACGACGATCGTCGCGGTCTGACCGGCGGGTGCGCTCAGACCGGCACCGCCGCCCGCGCCCGCCATGGAGTAGATCGAGCCGATCGCCCCAGGCGTGATCGACGGCGGCAGGAGGTTCGCCTGCGCCGCCGGGGACAGCACGACCTCGATGCGCATCGCATCGGGTGCCGTCGGCCTGGACAGCGCCGCCGCTGAGGTCGCCCCGGTCGAGATGATCCGTGCGCGCTGCGTCGGCGTGGGGCAGCCCGCCTGCCAGACATCCGGGCTGGCCTCCCGTTCCACGGTGTAGGTGTAGAAGGGCGCCGACGAACTCGTCGCGGTCGCCTGGCACTCGCCGTTGGCGAGCGCGGCGCGCGCCGATGCGATGCCGGCCTCGGCCGCCGACTGTGCCTCGACATTCGTCCGACTGCGGGAGGTGAATCCCTGGGCTGCCGTCAGCGATACGACGATGAGCGACGTGATGACCGCGAGCACCGCGATGAGACCCACCACGGCGATCATCGCGACGCCGCGCTCGCGGTCGTCACGTCGACGCATTGCGCTCAGAAGCACTGCTCTCTCGCTCCCTGGTCTGCCGCGCTCGCATTGCGGAGCACGGCGCCCGTCTCGATGCGCGCCGAGGATTCGCCCTCGACGATGTCGAAGCCGATGCGCACCTCCCGACCGGCGAGGTCGAAGATCCCGCGTTCGTACTTCGGCTGCAGCGATGACACGATCAGGCTCCATCCGCTCGGGCTGGCACCGGTCGGCGCCTGGATGAATGGGGTCCCGGTGGCGCGCTCGGTCAAGAGCAGCGCCCCGTCGGACGCGCGATAGAACCAGCCGTGGCAATGCCACGTGAGCGTGGATCCCGTGCCGGCCGATCTGACGACGAGAAGCTGGTCGCCTCGCTCCGGGCCGCCGAACAGCTGTGCGTCGGAGCCGTTCGTCACGCGATCGGAGATCGCATCGGCTGCGACCTGTGCGTGATTGGCCGTCGAGGATCCGGTCTGCACGAACATGCCAGCGCTGATCGCGCTGAAGAACACCCCGGCGACCGCGGTCAGCACGAGCGCGCTGATCGCGACGGCGACGACGAGCTCGACCATCGTCATTCCGGTGTCGCGGTGGCGATCGTTCACTGTGCGGTCCTCACATAGACCTGGGTCACGCTGCTCGCGAGCTCGGCACCCGTCGCGTCGTCGACGGCGCGGGCGGCGACAGTCAGCGTCCCGCTCCTGCCTGCCGGCGGGCAGGAGCCCGTCACGGTGGTGGTGATGGTGAGCGCCCGTCCATCGCCGTCGGTCGCGGAGCTCGTCTCGGCGAGCCGCTGCACCTCGGCGCAATCGGGCCCCGCCGCCGATGCGAGCTCCATGCGCTCGGCGACGAACTGGACCGCGCTTGTGCGAGCGGCGTTCACTCCGACGCCCTTCACACCGGCGATCAGCAGTGGAAGCATCGCGATCGTCACGACCGCGAGCAGCATCATGGCGACGACGACTTCGACGAGGGTCATGCCCGCGTCGTGAGTCGTACGCTCACGCATCGGGTCTCGTCCTTTCGGAATGACTTCCGGCCCCGTCGAACGCGTCGACGGGGCCGGAAGTGCGAGCTACTGGTCGGCTGGGGAGCCGATCAAGCGGAGCAGCCGCCCGCCGCAGGAGACGTGTTCTCCTGGACATTGAACTGGCCGTTGCCGCCAGCGGTCTCGAAGCAGTAGTCCGTCGGCGTGGTCGCGTTGATGGTGATCGTCGCGGTCGACGGCCAACCGTAGTCTGCGAGCGCGGCGGGGGTCGCGTCGGCGACGGCAGCGCCGGGGTTCGCAGCGAAGTAGGAGACCCACGCGAGCTTCGCCTCAGCGAGGTTCGCCTTCGCGACGCCGTCCTGGGCAGCCTGCTGCTGACCGATGAACACCGGCACCGCGATCGCGACGAGGATGCCGATGATGAGCACGACGACGATCAGCTCGATGAGCGTGAAGCCCTCGTCCTTGCTCTTCGACTTCATGATGGCCTCGCGACGAGCCGCGAGCGCGTTGATAAACGACTTCATGGGTGCTCCAAGGGGGAAGATGCCACGGTCGGGTTCCCGTGACCGAACTCGGTCCGATATCAGGACTGAGCAGGTCAATTCTCCCATGGCAGGATTGCGCCACGAGTCGTTGGCGTACCCCCAATCCGGGGCGCGCGTCAGGCCGCGATCTGTCCGTAGATGCCGAACAGCGGCAGGTACAGCGACACGACCATCCCGCCGATGATCAGTCCGAGCACCACGATCGTGATCGGCTCGATGAGCGAAGTCAGCTGCTCCGTCGTCGTCTCGACCTCGGCGTCGTAGGAATCCGCGACGCGCTCGAGCATCGTCTCCAGCGCCCCCGAATCCTCGCCCACCGCGATCATCTGCGTCACGATCTGCGGGAAGACCTCATGCCGTGACATCGCATCGGCGATCGTGGTGCCCGTGCGCACGCGATCGCGCACATCGAGGATCGCCTCGCGGATCACCCAGTTCCCCGAGGTCTCCGCGACGATCTCGAGAGCCCGCAGCAGCGGCACGCCCGCGAGCATCATGGTCGCGAAGTTCCTCGTGAACCGCGCGATCGAGAGCTTGCGGACGACATTCCCGATGATCCAAAGCCGCAGCACGAACGGATCGGTGACACGGCGCACGGCGTCCGAGTACCGATATCGCCGCCACCAGAGCACCGCGGCCAGGATCAGGACGATCAGCAGCGGCCCGATCCAGTACATGTTGCGGCTGAGCCCCAGCATGATCGCCGTCGGCAGCGGCAGATCGCCGCCCATCTCCGCGAACATCTGCTCGAACACCGGGACGACGAACACGAGCATCGCGATGACGCCGATGATCGCGATCACGAGCATGACGGCTGGATACGTGAGCGCGGCCTTGATCTTCTGTCGCAGCTTCACGTCGGCGTCGGCCGAATCCGCGATCGAGTCGAGCGCGCGATCGAGGAAGCCACCGGACTCACCAGCGCGCACCATGTGCACCATGAGCGGCGGGAAGACACTCGGCTGGGCGGCGAGTGCGTCTGACAGCGCGTTGCCCCGCTCGACCCGCTCCCGGACCTCGGTGAATGCGCGACGCAGCGCGCGGTCCTCGGTCTGGGTCTCGAGGACCGCGAGCGCGCGAAGCAGCGGAAGCCCCGCACCGAGCATCGTCGCGAGCTGACGAGTCGCCATCGCGAGCGCCTTCGGCTTCGGCCGACTGCGGGCGATGCCGGGGAGGACGATCTCGCGATCGAGGCCGATGCCCTGACCGCGCTGCTGCACCTTCACCGGGGTCAGGCCCATGCCGCGCATGCGCTGGACGACCGCCGACTGGCTGGGCGCCTCGATCCGACCGCGGACGACTCGCCCGCGCCAGTCTCGGCCGCGGTAGTCCCACTCCGGGAGCGTCGTCATCTCTCGCCTCCTATCGCCCTCAAGCCCACCGATGCGTGAGCTGGCGGAACGTCTCGACGTCGTACGCGCGCGCGATCGCAGCCTCGAACTCCAGTGTGCCCTGGTTCACGAGGTGCGCGAGGCTCTGGTCGAGCGTGATCATGCCGTCCTCACCGCTCGTGACCATCGCGCTCGGGATCTGGTGTGTCCGGCCCTCGCGGATCAGATTCGCGATCGCCGGCGAGGTGAACATGATCTCGACCGCCGGGATGCGGCCCACCCCTGATGCGACCGGCACGAGCGTCTGGCTGATGACGCCCTTCAGCGCCGTCGAGAGCTGCGCGCGCACCTGCGCCTGCTGCGAGCCGCTGAACACATCGACGATGCGGTTGATCGTCTGCGCGGCACTCTGCGTGTGAAGGGTGGCGAGGACGAGGTGGCCGGTGTCCGCCGCCTCGAGTGCGAACTGGATGGACTCGAGGTCACGGAGGTCCGAGACCATGATCACGTCCGGGTCCTGACGCAGCAGGCGACGGAGCGCCTCCGCGAACGACTTGGTGTCGGTGCCGACCTCACGCTGCTGCACGAGCGAGCGCGCACTCGTGTGCACGAACTCGATCGGGTCCTCGATCGTCATGATGTGCTTCGCGTGCGTGCGGTTGATCCGGTCGACGATCGCAGCAAGCGTCGTCGACTTCCCCATGCCGGTCGGTCCCGTCACGAGGACCAGACCACGGGGCATGTCGGCGAATCGGGCGACCTGGGGCGGCAGACTGAGCTCGTCGAGCGACGGGATCGTCGTCGAGACCACTCGGACAGCGGCGGCGACGGCACCGCGTTCCCGGAACAGGTTGACGCGGATGCGGCGACCGGACTGCAGGGTGAAGGCGAGATCGAGCTCGTGCTCAGCATCGAACTGCGCGGCCTGCAGCGGGCTCAGGAGGCTGTACAGCGCCTGCTCCACCTTCGCGGAACCCCACGACTCCGACGAGACGGACCTCAGCCGGCCATCGATGCGGTAGAGCGGCGGGGAGCCAGCCGCGATGTGGACGTCTGAAGCACGCGCCGGCGCAGCGCCTTCGAGCACCTCGTGGAGATCGGGGTCGACGCATGCCGCGAGCCCCTGACCATCGCTTCCCAGGAGTGTCACGGGGTCACCCCGCGACCCGGAGGACCTCTTCGATGCTCGTGGACCCCGCGAGCACCTTGGTCCAGCCGTCCTGACGCAGCGACTGCATGCCCTGCGTAGCCGCGGCCGCGGCGATCTCCGCGGTCGACGCACGCGCCACGGCGAGGCGCTCGATCTCCTCCGAGACCACCATCACCTCGTGCAGGCCGATGCGGCCGCGGTATCCGGTGCCGGAGCAGCTGCGGCAGCCGCGGGCCCGGTAGAGCGTGAAGCGCTCGGGGACCCCGCTCAGGTCGAACGGCAGTGCGGCGCGCTGGTCGCGGTCGAGCTCGAACGGCTCCTTGCAGCGCTCGCAGAGGCGGCGCGCGAGACGCTGCGCGACGATGCAGTCGATCGCGGAGCCGACGAGGAACGGCTCGATCCCCATCTCGATGAGGCGCGTGATCGCGCTCGGCGCGTCATTGGTGTGCAGCGTCGAGAGCACGAGGTGGCCGGTGAGCGCGGACTCGATCGCGATCTGCGCCGTCTCCTGGTCGCGGATCTCACCGATCAGGATGACATCCGGGTCCGCGCGGAGGATCGATCGCAGCGCACTCGCGAACGTCAGCCCCGCCTTCGGGTTGACCTGCACCTGGCTCACGCCCGGGATGATGTACTCGACCGGGTCCTCGACCGTGATGAGGTTGATGCCCGGACGCGCGACCGTCTCGAGCGTCGTGTACAGCGTCGTCGACTTGCCCGAGCCCGTCGGACCCGTGATGAGCGTCATGCCGTACGACTTCGAGGTCGCCGCGAGGTACCGCTCGAGGTTGGTCGGGCTCATCGCGAGCTGATCGATCGATCGGCTCGAACTGCCCGAGTCGAGGATGCGGAGGACGACCTTCTCGCCCCACACGGTCGGAAGGGTCGCGACACGGAGGTCGATCTTGCGCCCGTTGTGCGTGACCGACATGCGGCCGTCCTGGGGACGACGTCGCTCGGCGATGTCGATGCCGGACATGATCTTGATGCGGGAGATCACGCCGTCCTGGATGGTCTTCGACGCCCGCTGCTGGGGGTGCAGCACGCCGTCGATGCGATAGCGCACGATGAGCTCCCGCTCGTGCGGCTCCACATGGATGTCGGAGGCCTTGTCCTGGATCGCCTGGCCGATCAGCAGGTTGACGAACCGGACGATCGGCGCGTCCTCGTCCGCCATCTCGCGATCGAGGTCGGCGACGTCGAAGTTGATCGACTCCGCCTGGTCCTCGATCTCCTCGGAGAGCGACTCGAGCTCGCGGTCCGCCCTGTAGTGCCGATCGATCGCCGCCAGCAGATCCGAGCGCTCCGCGACCGCCATCCGCACCCGCCTCTGCGCGATCGCACGCACGTCGTCGACCGCGAGCAGGTCGTTCGGGTCGACCATCGCCAGCAGCAGGTCGTTGTCGACGAATCCGACCGGAAGCACTTCATGCCGGCGCGCGATCGTCGCAGGGACGAGCGCGATCGCGGCTGGGTTGACCGGGTACTCGGCGAGCTCGAGGAACGGAAGGTTCCGCGCCATCGCTCGCGCCGAGGCGACCTGCCCCGGGGTGACCGCTCCCCGGGCGACGAGGTCGGCGAGAAGCGCCTCCTCGTCGGCCGGGGAGTGAGAGACGGCATCGAACTCATCGATCGGGATGAGCCCGCGCACGACGAGCACTTCGATGACGCTGGGCATTGCTACCTCCGCCTCCTGAAGCTACCGCGACAGTCGGCGGTGAAACTCGGCCTCAGCTGTAGTTGCTCGTCGTCCCGAAGTCCTCGCCCGCGAAATCGTCATAGTCCACGTACGAGAACTCCGAGTCGCTGAAGGCGCCATCCTCCGCGAACAGGCGGTTCGGGTACCGCTCCGCGCGCGCCTCGTCCGTGGCACGGACCTCGACGTTGCGGTAGAGCGGCAGACCCGTGCCAGCCGGGATGAGCTTGCCGATGATGACGTTCTCCTTGAGGCCCATGAGCGGGTCCGACTTGCCCTCCATCGCCGCCTGCGTCAGGACGCGAGTGGTCTCCTGGAAGGAGGCCGCGGAGAGCCAGGACTCGGTCGCGAGCGAGGCCTTGGTGATGCCCATGACCTCCTGGCGGGCCGAAGCCGCCTTCTTGCCCTCGGCGAGCGCGGCGCGGTTGATCTCGTTGTACCGCTGGCGGTCGACGAGCTCACCCGGAAGCAGCTCGGTCTCGCCGTGGTCGACGACGGTGACCTTGCGGAGCATCTGGCGCACGATGACCTCGATGTGCTTGTCGTGGATCGGCACGCTCTGCGCACGGTACACGGCCTGCACACCCTCGACGAGGTGCTGCTGGACGGCGCGGATACCGCGGACGCGCAGCACCTCCTTCGGGTCGAGGTTGCTCGAGTACAGCTCGGGCCTCGTCTGGTTCGTGTGGATCTGCTGACCGAGCTCGACGTGCTGGCCATCCTCGACGAGGAGGTGCGCACGACGAAGGACCGGATAGGTGATCGGCTCGTCGCCGTTGTCGGGCGTGAGGATGACCTTGCGGCCGCGCTCCGTGTCCTCGATCGTGATGCGACCGGACGCCTCGGCGATCGGCGAGACCGCCTTCGGCGTGCGCGCCTCGAAGAGCTCGGTCACACGCGGGAGACCCTGCGTGATGTCGTCCGACGTCGCGACACCACCGGAGTGGAACGTGCGCATCGTCAGCTGGGTACCGGGCTCACCGATGGACTGGGCGGCGATGATGCCGACCGCCTCGCCGATGTCGACGAGGTTGCCCGTCGCGAGCGAGCGGCCGTAGCACATCGCGCAGACGCCGACCGCGGACTCGCAGGTGAGGACCGAACGGACCTTGACCGTCTCGACGCCGGCCTCGATGAAGGCCGTGATGAGCTGGTCGCCCACATCGGTGCCCGCCGCGGCGAGGACCTCGCCCTTGGCGTCGACGACGTCCTCGGCGAGGTTCCGCGCGTAGACGGAGTTCTCGACATTCTCCGCCGGGACGAGCTTGCCGTCGACGCCGGGGACCGCGATCGTGAACTCGAGGCCACGCGAGGTGCCGCAGTCGTGCTCGCGGATGATCACGTCCTGCGAGACGTCGACGAGACGACGCGTGAGGTAACCCGAGTCCGCGGTGCGAAGCGCGGTGTCCGCGAGACCCTTGCGCGCACCGTGGGTCGCGATGAAGTACTCCGCGACCGTGAGGCCCTCCTTGTAGGAGTGGATGATCGGGCGCGGGATGATCTCGCCCTTCGGGTTCGTCACGAGACCGCGGATACCCGTGATCTGGTTGATGTTCTCCCAGGTGCCTCGAGCGCCGGAGGAGACCATGCGGTAGATCGAGTTGTCGGCCGGAAGGCTCGTCTCGACTGCGGCCTTGACCTCAGCCGTCGCCTCGTTCCAGATCTTCGCGAGCTCGGCGTGGCGCTCCGCAGCCGTCGTGAGACCCTTCTCGTACTCACGCTGGACCTTGGCGGCCATCTTCTCGTACTTCGCGATGATCTCGGCCTTCGACGGCGGCGTCACGACGTCGGACAGCGCGACGGTCACACCCGAGCGGGTCGCCCAGCTGAAGCCGGCGTCCTTGATGCGGTCGAGCGTCGCGGCGACGACGACCTTCGGGTAGCGCTCCGCGAGATCGTTGACGATGCGCGAGATCGACTTCTTGTCGGCGACACCCTCGAAGTACGGGTAGTCCTCGGGGAGGGTCTCGTTGAAGAGGACGCGACCGAGGGTCGTCTTGCGCAGGCCATCCTCGAGACGCACCTTAATCACGTCGTTGAGGTGGATCGTGCCCTCGTCGCGCGCCATGATCGCCTCGGCGACCGACGCGAAGACGCGGATGTCCTCCTCCTTCTCCGGCTCGGGACGAGCGGTCGTGAGGTGGTGCAGACCGATGATCATGTCCTGGCTCGGCAGCGCGACCGGACGACCGTCGGACGGCTTCAGGATGTTGTTCGACGCGAGCATGAGGATGCGCGCCTCGGCCTGAGCCTCGACCGACAGCGGCAGGTGGACCGCCATCTGGTCGCCGTCGAAGTCCGCGTTGAACGCCGTGCAGACGAGCGGGTGCAGCTGGATCGCCTTGCCCTCGACGAGCTGCGGCTCGAACGCCTGGATGCCCAGGCGGTGCAGCGTGGGGGCGCGGTTCAGCAGCACGGGGCGCTCGCGGATGATCTCCTCGAGGACGTCCCACACCTGCGGGTCGCTGCGCTCGACCTTGCGCTTGGCGCTCTTGATGTTCTGCGCGTAGGAGAGGTCGATGAGGCGCTTGATCACGAAGGGCTTGAACAGCTCGAGCGCCATCTGCTTCGGCAGACCGCACTGGTGGAGCTTCAGCTGCGGACCGGCGATGATGACCGATCGGCCCGAGTAGTCGACGCGCTTGCCGAGCAGGTTCTGACGGAAGCGGCCCTGCTTGCCCTTGAGCATGTCCGAGAGCGACTTCAGGGCGCGGTTGCCGGTGCCCGTGACGGGACGACCGCGGCGGCCGTTGTCGAACAGCGCGTCGACGGCCTCCTGGAGCATGCGCTTCTCGTTGTTGACGATGATCTCCGGAGCACCGAGGTCGAGAAGTCGACGCAGACGGTTGTTGCGGTTGATCACACGGCGGTACAAGTCGTTGAGGTCGCTCGTCGCGAAGCGGCCACCGTCGAGCTGGACCATCGGACGCAACTCCGGCGGGATCACCGGCACGACGTCGAGGACCATCGCGGCGGGAGAGCGACCGGTCGACAGGAACGAGTTGACGACGCGGAGGCGCTTGATCGCGCGGACCTTGCGCTGGCCCTTGCCGTTCTCGATCTCCTCGTGGAGCTTCTCCGCCTCGGCCTGGAGGTCGAAGGTCTCGAGGCGACGCTTGATCGCCTCGGCGCCCATGTAGGCCTCGAAGTAGACGCCGTAGCGGTACTGAAGCTCCTGGAAGACCGCGTCCTCCGGCTTGAGGTCGCCGACCTTGAGGTTGCGGAAGTCCTCCCAGACCTTCTCGAGCTGCGCGATCTCGTCGTCGAAGCTCTTGCGGATCTGAGCCGCCTCCTTCTCCGCGATGTCGCGGGTGCGGCGCTTCTGGTCAGCCTTGGCGCCCTCCTCCTCGAGCGCGGCGAGGTCCGTCTCCAGGCGAGCGAGTCGCTGGTTCACGGCCTGGTCGCGCTGGTCGGCGAGCTGCTGGATCTCCAGGCGGAGCTCCTGCTCGAGACCCGGGAGGTCCTCCGCGCGAGCCTGCTCGTCGACCGAGATCACCATGTACGCGGCGAAGTAGATGACCTTCTCGAGGTCCTTCGGCGGCATGTCGAGGAGGTGACCGAGACGGCTCGGCACGCCCTTGAAGTACCAGATGTGCGTGACGGGAGCCGCGAGCTCGATGTGGCCCATGCGCTCACGGCGGACCGAGGACTTGGTCACCTCGACGCCGCATCGCTCGCACACGATGCCCTTGAAGCGGACTCGCTTGTACTTGCCGCAGGCGCACTCCCAGTCACGGGACGGACCGAAGATCTGCTCGCCGAACAGACCGTCCTTCTCCGGCTTCAGGGTGCGGTAGTTGATGGTCTCCGGCTTCTTGACCTCGCCGTAGGACCACTTGCGAATGTCGTCGGCCGTGGCCAGGCCGATGCGGATCTGATCGAACGCGTGGACGTCGAGCACTGTGTCTTCTCTCTCTTGCTCTATGCGTTTCGTAGCTGTGCAGCCGGGGTTCAGATCTCGTCGACCGACGACGACTCGAACCGGGCGGAGATGTTGATGCCGAGCTCTTCAGCGGCACGGTAGGCCTCGTCCTCCGTGTCGCGGAGGTTGACGACCGAGCCGTCGGCGGCAAGCACCTCGACGTTCAGGCAGAGCGACTGCATCTCCTTCATGAGCACCTTGAAGGACTCGGGGATGCCGGGCTCCTGGATGTTCTTGCCGGAGACGATCGCCTCGTAGACCTTGACGCGGCCGAGGATGTCGTCCGACTTGATCGTGAGGAGCTCCTGCAGCGCGTACGCGGCACCGTAGGCCTCGAGCGCCCACACCTCCATCTCGCCGAAGCGCTGGCCACCGAACTGCGCCTTACCACCGAGCGGCTGCTGGGTGATCATCGAGTACGGGCCCGTGCTGCGAGCGTGGATCTTGTCATCCACGAGGTGGTGCAGCTTGAGGATGTACATGTAGCCGACCGAGACCGGGTACGGGAAGGGCTCACCGGAGCGGCCGTCGAAGAGCTGCGCCTTGCCGGACGAGTCGATGAGTCGCTCGCCGTCGCGGTTCACGAGGGTCGAGTCGAGCAGACCCGCGATCTCCTCCTCGGTCGCGCCGTCGAAGACGGGGGTCGCGACCTTGGTGCCGGGGGCGGCCTCGCGAGCGTCCTCCGAGAGGTGCTTCGCCCACTCGGGCGAGCCCTCGACCTTCCATCCCTGCTTGGCGATCCAGCCGAGGTGGGTCTCGAGGACCTGGCCGAAGTTCTTGCGGCCGGGGATGCCGAGCGGGTTCAGGATGACGTCGACCGGCGTGCCGTCCGGAAGGAACGGCATGTCCTCGACGGGGAGGATCTTCGCGATGACGCCCTTGTTGCCGTGACGGCCCGCGAGTTTGTCACCCTCGGTGATCTTGCGCGTCTGGGCGATGTACACGACCACGCGGTGGTTGACGCCGTTGCCGAGCTCGTCGTCGTTCTCCGCGGAGAACTCCTTGACGGCGATGACGGTGCCCTCCTGGCCGTGCGGAACCTTGAGCGACGTGTCGCGGACCTCGCGGCTCTTCTCGTTGAAGATCGCGCGGAGGAGTCGCTCCTCGGCCGAGAGCTCGGTCTCGCCCTTCGGCGTGACCTTGCCGACGAGGATGTCGCCGGGGCGGACCTCGGCGCCGATGCGGATGATGCCGCGCTCGTCGAGGTCAGCGAGCAGGTCCATGCTCACGTTCGGGAGGTCGCGGGTGATCTCCTCCTTGCCGAGCTTCGTGTCGCGCGCGTCGACCTCGTACTCCTCGATGTGGATCGAGGACAGGACGTCGTCCTGCACGAGACGCTGGCTCAGGATGATCGCGTCCTCGAAGTTGTGGCCCTCCCACGGCATGAATGCCACGAGGAGGTTCTTGCCGAGCGCGAGCTCGCCGTCCTCGGTCGCAGGGCCGTCGGCGATGACCTCGCCGGCCTCGACGCGGTCGCCCGCGCTGACGATCACGCGGTGGTTGTAGCTCGTGCCCTGGTTCGAGCGGTCGAACTTGCGGAGGTAGTAGTCCTGCGTGCCGCCCTCGTCGAGCGCCACGGTGACGACATCGGCCGAGACCTCGGTCACGACACCGGACTTCTCGGCGATGATGACGTCGCCGGCGTCGATGGCCGCGTAGCCCTCCATGCCGGTGCCGACGAGCGGCGCCTCGGCGCGGAGCAGCGGGACCGCCTGGCGCTGCATGTTGGCGCCCATGAGCGCGCGGTTCGCGTCATCGTGCTCGACGAACGGGATGAGGCTCGTCGCGACCGACACCATCTGGCGCGGGCTGACGTCCATGTAGCCGACCTCGGAAGCCGGGACGAGGTCGACCTCGTCACCCTTCTTCCGGGCGAGGACGCGCTCCTCGGCGAAGGAGCCGTCCGCGTTGAGCGGCGCGCCGGCCTGCGCGATGACGAACTGGTCCTCGTCCGAGGCCGTCAGGTAGTCGATCTTGTCCGTGACCTTGCCGTTCTCGACTCGGCGGTACGGCGTCTCGATGAAGCCGAACGCGTTGATGCGCGCGAAGGTCGCGAGCGAGCCGATGAGACCGATGTTCGGGCCTTCCGGCGTCTCGATCGGGCACATGCGGCCGTAGTGCGAGGGGTGGACGTCGCGGACATCGACACCCGCGCGCTCACGCGACAGACCACCGGGGCCGAGCGCGTTCAGACGGCGCTTGTGCGTGAGACCCGCGAGCGGGTTGTTCTGGTCCATGAACTGCGACAGCTGGCTCGTCCCGAAGAACTCCTTGATCGCAGCGACGACAGGACGCACGTTGATGAGCGTCTGCGGCGTGATCGCCTCGATGTCCTGGGTCGTCATGCGCTCGCGGACGACGCGCTCCATGCGGGAGAGACCCGTGCGGACCTGGTTCTGGATGAGCTCGCCGATCGCGCGGATGCGGCGGTTGCCGAAGTGGTCGATGTCGTCGACCTCGACGCGGACGTCGACCGGCCGGCCATCGCGGACGCCGTCGATCATGACGATGACGGACTCCTCCGGCACGTGCGCCCCGCCGTCCTGGATCTGCGAGAGGGGGATGAGCTGGCCCTCCTGCATGACCATCTGGCGGACGCCCGGCGCCGACTTGTCGTGCAGCGCGCAGAGGTAGCGGATCGTCGCGATGATGTCCTCGACCGTCAGCACCGTCTCGGTGATCGGGAGGTCGAGACCCAGCTTGCGGTTGATCTTGTAGCGGCCGACCTTCGCGAGGTCGTAGCGCTTCGGGTTGAAGTAGAAGTTCTTCAGCAGGTCCTCAGCCGCCTGCGCCGCGACCTGGTCGCCCGGGCGGAGCTTGCGGTAGATGTCCTTGAGCGCCTCCTCCTTCGTGACGACCGTGTCCTTCTCGAGGGTCGCCTGGATGGAGCCGAAGCCCTTGAAGGCCTCGAGGATCTCGTCGCTCGTGAGACCGAGGGCCTTGAGGAAGACCGTGACCGACTGCTTGCGCTTGCGGTCGATGCGGACGCCGACCTGGTCGCGCTTGTCGATCTCGAACTCGAGCCAGGCACCGCGGCTCGGGATGATGCGAGCCGAGTACACGTCCTTGTCGCTCGTCTTCTCCTGAGCGGACTCGAAGTAGACACCCGGGCTGCGGACGAGCTGCGAGACGACGACGCGCTCGGTGCCGTTGATGATGAACGTGCCCTTGTCCGTCTGGAGCGGGAAGTCGCCCATGAAGACGGTCTGGGTCTTGAACTCGCCCGTCGTGACGTTGTGGAACTCAGCCTCGACGTAGAGCGGAGCGGCGTACGTCTTGCCGCGCTCCTTGCACTCCTCGATCGTGTACTTCGGCTCCTCGAGCTGCGGGTTCGACAGCGAGAGTTGCATCGTCCCGTTCGTGTCCTCGATGGGCGAGATCTCCTCGAAGATCTCGGCGAGGCCGCTCTTCGTCGTGACATCGGTGCGTCCCTCGGCGATCGCCTGGTTGACGCGCTCCTGCCAGACCTCGGAGCCGATGAGCCATTCAAAGCTCTCGGTCTGCAGGGCGAGCAGATCGGGGACGGTGAGAGTGTCCTGAATCTTCGCGAACGTGAGGCGCGACGCGCCTCGACCGTTCTTGGGAGTCTTCTGTGCGGTGGAAGCGGTGCGCGAAGCAGCCAAGGGAATGACCTCCGTGGCCCATTGGGCAGTTGGCTCGATCGAGTGGGGTCGCGCCTGACCTCGACGTGTGAATCTCGCCACTATCTACGAGACCAGGCTGACCGCAATATGACTGCCTGTGAGAACGCGTGAGGGCCGAAGCGCAAGGATCAATCATAGTCACGGTTCGATGACTCGCGCAAGAGGATCCTTGACAACCTCTGCGGGCGAGCGTATAGGACACCGCCCGAGCCTCCGAAACCCGCGGGAATGCAGCGATTCGAGGACGGCGACCGGGTCTGCGGGAGGATGGAGAGCGTGGCAGAACCGCGCACCCGACGTCTCGCGAACGGCATGATCGCGGAGATCAGAGCCGACCGCTGGGTGCGCGGAGCATACGAGCTCATCGTCGACGGCACGCCCCAGTCGCACGTCGACATCAGCGACCCGACCCACCTCGCCTACGAATACGTGCGGCGCATGGGCAACCTCATCGACGAGGTCGCCGCCCCCGACCAGCCCATCACCGCCGTGCACTTCGGCGCGGGCGCACTCACCCTCCCCCGGTACATCGAGGCGACCCGGCGAGGCTCCCTTCAGCAGGTCATCGAGCTCGAGCGGGACCTCGTCGACTTCGTCCGCGACGAGATCCCCTGGGACCATGCCGCCTCGATCCGCGTGCGATACGGCGACGCCCGCGAGGTGCTCGGCCGCCTCCCCGCCGGACTCGACGGGACCGCCGACGTCGTCGTCGTCGACGTCTTCACAGGTGCCCAGACACCGCCGCACGTCACGAGCGTCGAGTTCTACCGCGAGGTCGCGCGCCTGCTCGCGCCCGACGGCATCATGCTCGTGAATGTCGCCGACGGCCCACCGCAGCGCTATGCGCGATCCCAGGCGGCCACGCTCACGGAGGCGGTCGGCCCTGTCGTCGTCCTCGCCGAGTCCTCCGTGTTCAAGGGGCGCAGGTTCGGCAACTTCGTCATCGCCGCCGCGCGCGCCGGCATCCCGGACAGCTGGCTCCCGCGGCTCTTCGCCGCCGGCCCGCACCCGGCGACGGTCGCCACGGGAGACGAGCTCGCGGGATTCATGTCCGGAGCGCTCGTGGCGACAGATGCGACGGCCACGGGCAGTCCCGCGCCGAACCGGGGTGTCTTCCGGTTCGGAGTCGATTGACCGGGTACCCTGCCCGACGAGTGGCCCCGTCGGGTGTCCGTACGACAGATAGGCGCAGCGTGGAGTCCTTTTTCACGGGTTACGACCCCGTGACGCTCGAAGAGCGGTTCGACGTCACGGGTGCCGAGCATCGGCTCGAGGAACTCGCCGACCGCCGCGGGCTCGCCGAGCTCGTCGAGAAGATCGGCCTGCTGCGCATCACCGGCGATCCCGATGCCGCGCTCGAGGTCGCGAACGAGGCGGCTCGCCAGGCGCGATTCGCCGGCGACCGCGAGCCGGTCCTGCAGGTGCGGATCGCACGCGCCCAGGTCCTTCGCGTGCAGGGCAAGCTCGATCAGGCCATGCAGGATCTGTCCACCGCGATCATCGAGGCGGAGGCCGCAGACCTGTGGCAGATCGTCGCCGAGGCGCGAAGGCAGCGAGCGCTCGTGAAGATCGCGCTCGACGACCTCCACGGCGCACGAGACGACTTCAACGAGGCGCTCGTCGTCCTCGTCCGCGAGCACGCCGGCCCGACCGACATCGACTCGACGATGATCGCGCTCGGCGCCCTCCTCGACCGGGCAGGCTCGTCAGCACCCGAGGCCTGACACGTCGGCCCGATGTCGGCGCCATCGTCTAGCCTTCGGGGCATGACCGAGCTGGATCGCATCCGCGCGCGCGCCGAGGGCATCATCGCCGCGCACCTCGATCGCTCGTGGACATTCGCGTTCGATCGCGCGAGGACACGCGCGGGCCTGTGCGACTACGGCAGGCGACGCATCTCCATCTCGGCCCTCCTCGCCCCCGGGTGGTCGGACGCGCAGCTCGAGCAGATCGTCCTGCACGAGGTCGCGCATGCGCTCGCGGGCAAAGCCGCGGGGCATGGCCCCCGCTGGGAGCGGACGGCGCGAGGCATCGGGTACACGGGTGGGCGGACGCATTCGCTCCCTGTCGCCACCGAGCAGTACCGCTGGGTCGGCCAGTGCCCGAGCGGCCACACGGTGTACCGATTCCGTCGACCGACCCGCGGCTCGTCGTGCGCGCGCTGCTCCCGTCGCTACGACCCGCGGCACGTCATCGAGTGGCGGCCGCTCGAGCGCGTCTGACCCCCTCAGCGGGGCGCGTGAGGCGGCCGGGCCGCGTCATCCCGACGGGACGGATCAGGCGAGCGCGCCGACCGACGCGAGCGCGGCCTTCACCAGCGCCCCGCGCCCACCCTCCATGTCCGCGGTGATCTCATCGGAGACCGCCTCCGCCGGGCGCAGCCAGGTCAGCTCGAGCGCATCCTGACGCGGCTCGCACGTGCCCGTGACCGGCACGACGAATGCGAGCGCGACCGCGTGCTGACGCGTGTCGAGGTATCCGCCCTCGGTCGGCCACGGGAAGTACTCGGCGACGGTGAAGGGCACGGGGCTCGCCGGCAGCTGCGGGAACGCCATCGGACCGAGATCCTTCTCCAGGTGGCGGAAGAGCGCCTCGCGGATCGTCTCGCCGTGCATGACCCGACCCGAGACGATCGTGCGCGTGAGCTCCCCCTCGCTCGCACGGAGCAGCAGCCCGACCTCGGTGACGCGACCGAGTCCGTCCACACGGACGGGGACCGCCTCGACGTAGATGAGCGGCAGTCGACGGCGGATGGCCTCGAGCTCGTCGTCAGCGAGCCAGCCGGAGTTGGGGTCAGGGGTGCCGACGGTTGCCATGCCAGCCATTGTGACGCACGAGGGCTGGCGCCGCGGTCATCGCTCCGCCATCCCCCACTCGTACTTCACGAAGACCTCCTCGGCGACCCCGAACCAGCTCAGCAGATCCTGGGTGAGCTCGAGCAGGTGCTGCGGGTAGTAGCCGACGAAGAGCCAGTGGGAATCGCCGAGCTGCCGCCACTCGCCCCGCCAGGCAGGCTCCGCGAAGACCGGTCCGCGATGCCGCGCGGAGAACTCGAGGACGCGATCGGGGTGGTCGGCCCACATGCGCGCGAAGATGCGCGCCATGAGCGCCTTCACGTCGTAGACCTCCCAGTGCTCGCCGCGGTACTGCACATACTCGAACTCGGCCTGCCAGCCGTCATACCAGCCGGACCGGCGACGTGCGTCGAGGATCGGGGTGAGGTCGTCGTCGTCGATGCCGCCGGAGGCCGGGTGCGCCCACAGCTCGGTCACGCGTGCGGCGAGTGCCCCCGTGCGCTCCGAGATGGCACGGGAGGTCCATGCCGACTCGTCCGCGAGCGCTCGCGTCGCCGCGACCTGGCTGCGGGCGTAGATGTCGCGCTTCGCCGGGAACGACCGGCCTTCCGCCGCCTCGCGCAGCTCCGGCTCGATCAGTGTGAGGTTCCCCAGGGTGGACTGGATCGCACGGAGGCTGTTCTGCTCGTCCTCAGAGAAGTCCCGGAACTCCCGCACGCCATCTCCCGTCCAGTCGGAGGAGGCGCCGAGCGGGAAGACATGCTCGACCTCGAGTCCGCGAGCGTCCACCTCGAGGACGCGGCCGAGGACGTAGGCCGGGAGTGGGAGGGGGCGGTAGCGGAGCGCGAGCCGGACGCGGAGATCGGAGGGGGTGATCCGGGCGAATGCTCGGTCGAGACCGCCGAGGTCGGCACGCCACGTCCGACACAGCCGCGCGACGAGTCGCGTGCGATCGGTCCCGACGATGGTGCGGCGCAGCAGGAGCGACAGGACGCGGTCGAGCGTGTCGAGCAGCGTGGCGCGGTCGACGCGACCGGCGAGGTGGTCGCTCGTCGCGAGCAGCGCGAGCGGTCGCATGCCGCGGCCGAAGAGCGCGAGATCGGCGAATCGGCCGCCCAGCCCGGCATCGGGCGCGGTCGACGGGTCGAGCAGCATGCCGTAGACGCGCGCGGCCTGCGCGAGCTCGGCCGCGAGCGCGCGCACGCCGTCGACGCCGGGGTACGGGAACTCGGCTCGGAACGCGTCGTACACGGCCCGGTCGGCGCGGATACCCTCGCGGCCGGTGCGCTGGGTGAGGTAGTCGCGGAAGAACTCATCGATCGCGGCCCCGGTCGCGCGCTCGATCGGGATCCAGTACCGATCCTCGATCTCGAGCTGCTCGTCGTGACCGAGCCCCATGAGCAGGTAGTTGTGGATGAGCTCATGGTCGCGGAGCGGTGCACCCGTGGAGTTGAGGCTCTCGAAGATCTGCTGGACGTTCGAGTCGGGGCCGAGCGTGATCGCGACATGCTCGAGTCGGGTGAGGCCGCGGACGAGTCGCGCGACCTCGTCGGGGTCGTCGACCTCGCTGCGGAAGAACGTGTAGTTCTCCTCGAATCGGGCGCCGCCGTCGGCTGGCAGCTCCGCTCCGCGGATGACCGCCTCGAAGACACCCGCCCAGGCGCGGTGCGGGCGAAGCGTCGTGACGCCGCCGGGCCCGGTCACGAGCGCGCGCTCGAGCTCGCTGGCGAGCTGCGGGTCACGGTCGCCGATGCTGTGCCGGAGTGCCGCGATGAGGAGCATGAGGGTCGTGAGCCGCTGCTGACCGTCGATGAGGACGAGCTCGCCCGAGGTGCCGCTCGACGACAGGATCGAGCCGAGGAAGTGCCGTTCCCGCTCATCGGCGTCGGCGACCGCGCGGATGTCGCTGAGGAGCTGCGCGCAGTCGCTGATCTCCCAGCGGTACTGCCGCTGGTAGACGGGCACCGCGATGGTGCGGTCGAGGTCCGTGAGCCAGGCGAGGGTGCCGACGGCTGCGGCATCGACATTCATCCCGCTGTGCACCCTTCGAGTATCGCAGTCTCCCCTGCAGGCGGGCCGTCCGGCGCACGCGGCTCGGCGGATGCGCAGGGACGGGCTCCCGGCACATGGAATGATGGATTCATCATGTCATTGAGCAGCGAGCAGCGACCGCTCTACGAGGTCAAGGCTGGCCTCTTCAAAGGCCTCGCCCACCCCTTCCGCATCCGGATCCTCGAGATCCTCTCCGAGAGCGACGAGGTGAGCGTCGCAGCCCTCCTCGAGCAGACCGGCCTCGAGGCCTCGCACCTGTCCCAGCACCTCGCCGTGCTGCGCCGCCACCGCCTCGTCGAGTCCGAGCGCCGCGCGAGCAACGTCTACTACCGCCTCGCCAACCGCAGGACCGCCGAGATGCTCGCGGTCGCTCGCGCCCTGCTCATCGAGATGCTCGAAAGCGACGGGGAGCGCCTCGACCAGGCCAAGAGCCTCCCCGAGATCGGCGGGGTCGCCTCGTGAGGGGCCAGCACCAGCGCGGCCAGCGCGAACAGACGGCGACCGGCTCGTCGAGCACCCGCAGCCGCACGCAGCGCGCCCTCGCCGCGGTCCGCGGGATGCTCCCCTCGCGCGCCGACTATCGTGACCTGCGGCGCACGTGGAAGGGCGACCTCATCGCCGGCGTCACCGTCGGCATCGTCGCGCTCCCGCTCGCACTCGGCTTCGCGGTGAGCTCCGGCATGGACGCCTCCGCGGGCCTCATCACCGCGATCATCGCGGGAGCGATCGCCGCGATCTTCGGCGGATCGAACGTCCAGGTCTCCGGCCCGACCGGCGCCATGGTCGTCGTCCTGCTGCCCATCGTCGCGAACCACGGCGTCGGCGTCGTCGCCGCCGTCAGCGTCATGGCGGGCGTCATCGTGCTCCTCGCCGGCGTCCTGAAGCTCGGACGCGCGATCAGCATGATCCCGTGGCCGGTCATCGAGGGATTCACCCTCGGCATCGCGATCATCATCTTCCTGCAGCAGGTGCCGAGCGTCATGGGGTCGCACTCCGCAGGCGCCTCCGGCCACAGCTCCAACGCGCTCATCGCGGCATTCGAATCGATCGCCGCATCCGAATGGCCGTACGCGGCCTGGGCGATCGGCGCGGCGCTCGTCGTCGTCGCGTGCACGCTCATCGCCGAGCGCATCCACCGGAACCTGCCCGGCTCGCTCATCGGCATCGCGGTCGTGACGATCCTCGCCCTCGTCATCCCGAACCCCCTCACCGTCATCGGCGAGCTCCCGAGCACCCTGCCCGCCCCGACGATCCCGACGATCGACCTGTCGACGCTGACCGAGCTCGCCGTACCCGCGATCACGGTCGCCGCGCTCGCCGCGATCGAATCCCTCCTCTCAGGTCGCGTCGCGGCGTCGCTCGGCGACACGGGACGCTTCGACCCGGACCGGGAGCTGCTCGGTCAGGGACTGGCGTCGATCGGATCCGGGTTCTTCGGCGGCATGCCGGCCACCGGCGCGATCGCGCGCACCGCGGTCAACGTCCGCACGGGCGGCCGCACGCGCATCGCATCGCTCACGCACGCGCTCGTGCTGCTCCTCATCGTGCTCGTCGCCTCCGGTCCGGTCGGGCAGATCCCGCTCGCCGCGCTCGCCGGCGTCCTCATGCTCACCTCGACGCGCATGGTGCACCGGCACACCATGGCGGCGATCCTCAAGTCGACGCGCGCCGACGCCGCCGCATTCGTCCTCACCGCGATCATCACGGTCGCGTTCGACCTGATCGTCGCGGTCATCATCGGCGTGATCTTCGCCGGGTTCTTCGCGCTGCGGAATCTCGCGCGGAGCTCGGGCGTGGAGCGTGACGAGATCCCCGGCGAGCCGATGCCCGGCGACGAGCGGATCGCGGTCGTCAGATTCGATGGGCCCCTCATCTTCGCCTCGGCGGACCGAGTCTTCGAGAAGGTCACGAGCGTCCGCGACGTGACCGTCGTGATCCTCCGAATGTCGCAGGTCGAGCACGTCGATGCGACCGGCGCGCACATCCTCGCCGACATCATCACCGCGCTCGAGCGACGCGGCATCACGGTCCTCATCAAGGGGGTGCAGCCGGTGCATGAGGAGCTGTTCCGGAAGGTCGGCGTGCTCGCCTCGCTTCGGCACCACAAGCATCTGTTCGACGACATGCCCTTGGCGATCGAGCACGCGCGCAGTCACATCGCGCGGGCTGGGGGCGCCTCCGGCGCGTCGGGAGCGCTGCTCAGCGGCTGAGGTCCGCCGGAGGTCCCCGAAAAGGTTTAAGGCCCTTCGGAGAACCGAAGGGCCTTGGCGGAAGTGGAGGGATTTGAACCCCCGGTGGGTTGCCCCACACGACATTTCGAGTGTCGCACATTCGGCCGCTCTGACACACTTCCGCGAAAGATCATACCGGGTTCTGCGAACTGCTTCATCTCCGATCGCCAGTCGCGAACCCCCGCGGGCGCGCGCTGTCGCGCCGGACGCCGGTCGACCACCCGGTTACGCCAAGGCCCCGGTGGTAGGTTCGGCCACAAGCGGGGCGTGGAAAAACGGTACGCGCCCCACGATGAAAGGCAGACGCGTGGCATACATCAAGTCCGCAGCGCTCGAGGAGACGGGCTACGTCGTCCTCGATCGGTATGACCAGGAGCAGGACCCGAAGGAGTGGCTCGACCTCGAGTACGTCGACTGGAAGTCCAGCGGCGACACCCGCTTCGCCCCGCTCGCATCCAAGACCGGCACGGTCGAGTGCGGTGGCTTCTGGACTGGGGACAACCCCCGCACTGACAAGGACGGCATCTGGATCCCGTCGCAGGTCGAGAAGGCGCCGAACCTCGTGCGCCGCGCCAAGGAGCCGGGCGCGAACATCGGCCGCTGCCGTGTGATCGAGCTCCAGCCGACCCCGTACGGCGAGACGCTGTACAACCTCCACCAGGACGACAACAACCGCCTCAACCCTGACGGCACCGGCTGGGTCGTCCGAGCGTTCTTCAACCTCACGGACGACAAGGACTCGTTCTTCGTCCTCCGCGAGAACCGCACCGACCCGTCGACCGAGACGCGCATCGCCCTCCCGGCTGGTGCGCAGCTCATCATCGACACGCAGCGGCTGTGGCATGCGGCGTACCACCCCGGCCCCGAGCCGCGGTACTGCCTCATCACGTCGCTCACGTCGGGCCCTGAGCTCGACGCGTACATCGAGAAGTACCACGGGGTCTCGAAGGTCGAGTCGGTCCCGGTGTCGGAGGAGTTCCTCGCTGAAGGTCAGCGCATCCAGGCGGAGAAGCTCGCCGCTCGCGAGGCCGCGCTGCGTGCTCGTGGCGAGCGGGACTGGGCTCCCGTCATGAGCGAGGCCTGAGCCTCACCGATTCACGCAGCGCACGCCCCCGGGTATTTGCGACCCGGGGGCGTGCGCATGTCTGCGGACGGCCGCGCGGGGTGATCCGAGCCCCGAATGTCGGTGCCTTCGATGTCGGTGGCCCCGCCTAGGGTGGCGGCATGGCGAGGCCCACCACGACGTATCGATGCAGCGAGTGCGGGTGGACGAGTCCGAAGTGGGTCGGTCGCTGCGGGGACTGCGGCCAGTGGAACACCGTGGACGAGTCCTCCACCCCGACGGGCCCGCGCGCCCCGGCTCCCGTGCGCCCGTCGAGTGAGCGGGCGGCAAGGCCGATCACGGCGATCGAGACGACCCCGGCTACCCACGAGGCGACGGGCATCGGCGAGTTCGACCGGGTGCTCGGCGGCGGCATCGTCCCCGGCGCTGCGATCCTGCTGTCCGGCGAGCCCGGTGTCGGCAAGTCGACGCTGCTGCTCGAGGTCGCGAGTCGCGCCGCGGGCCGGGGTGCACGCGTGCTGTATGTGACGGCCGAGGAGTCGGCGGGACAGGTGCGGTTGCGCGCCGAGCGCACCGGGGCGCTTCACGAGGAGCTCCATCTCGCCGCGGAGACCGACCTCGCCGCGATCCTCGGGCAGATCGACGAGGTCCGCCCGTCGCTCGTGATCCTCGACTCCGTCCAGACCGTGTCCTCCTCGCTCATCGACGGGCTCGCGGGCGGTCCGAGCCAGGTGCGTGAGGTCGCCGCGACGATGACCCGCGTCGCGAAGGATCGAGGCGTCCCCGTGCTCCTCGTCGGACACGTGACGAAGGACGGACAGATCGCCGGACCGCGCCTGCTGGAGCACCTCGTCGATGTCGTGCTGCAGTTCGAGGGCGACCGGCAGACCGCGCTGCGGTTCGTGCGCGCCCACAAGAACCGCTTCGGCCCCGTCGACGAGATCGGCTGCTTCGAGATGACCGGCGACGGCATCGCGGAGGTCGCCGACCCGAGCGGGCTCTTCATGTCGCGGTCCCGCAGGCCCGTGAGCGGCACGTGCATCGCGATGACCGTGGAGGGGCGTCGGACGATCCCCGTCGAGATCCAGGCGCTCATCGTGCCCTCCCAGTCGCCGAATCCCCGCCGCGTGGTCAACGGCGTCGACTCCGGCCGTGTCGCCATGCTCCTCGCGGTCCTCGAGAAGCGAGGTCGCATCCCGCTCAGCAGCACCGAGGTCTACGTGTCGACCGTCGGCGGCATCAAGGTCACCGAGCCCGGCGCCGACCTCGCGATCGCGCTCGCGATCGCGAGCGCCGCACGAGACACCCCGCTGCCGGCGCACCTCGCGGCGATGGGCGAGATCAGCCTCGCCGGTGAGATCCGCCGAGCTTCCGCATCGCAGCGTCGCGCCGCCGAGGCTGAGCGACTCGGGTACACGACGATCGTCGATGACCGTGCCGAGACGATCGCGGATGCGCTCATGCTCGGGCTCGGCTCAGCACGACGCGGTCAGGCGCAGCAGGCGTCGGCCGACTAGCGCGAGGAGCGCCTACTCGTCGAGCTGCGCGATGTAGTCGTTCATCCCGTCGGTGAGCTCGCGATCGAGCGGCACCGGCCTGCCATCGAGCTCGATGACCGGAGCGACATGGCGGACGCTCGACACGAGCCAGATCGCGTCCGCTTCCGCGAGGTCCTGTGGCGTGGCCATCTGGTACCCGGTCGGGATGCCGATGCTCTCGAGGTACCTGAAGAGCGCAGTCTGCGTCGTTCCGTCGAGGATCCCGAGCCCTGTGCCCGGCGTCCAGACCTGCTCGCCCTTGCGGTACATGACCGTCGACGTCGGTCCTTCGAGGACGATGCCGTCGCTCGACACGAAGATCACATCGTCCGCACCTCGGCGCACCGCCTCGCGCTGCGCGGCGCGGTTGATCGCATAGCTCAGCGTCTTCGCACCGGCGAGGAGCCAGGGCGACGTCGACTCGACATCGTGTCGGAGCCCGCGGTCGAGGGTCACGACGCGGATGCCATTCGTCCGGGCATCGGTGAAGTCACCGCTGAGGGTCGCGTACACCCAGCCGGTCGGACGGTCATCGCCCTCCACGCCACGCGTGATCACGGCCTTCGCCCACGCCTCAGGGGCCTCCGGCAGCTCGCCGACCGCCGCGGCGATCGCCGCACGATACGCGTCGAGGTCCGGCACGGGGATGTCGAGCGCCGCCGCCGACCGCTCGAAGCGGCGAAGGTGGTGCTCGAGCGCCTGCGGGCGGCCGTGACCGACGCTGATCGTCTCGAAGACCCCGTCCCCGCGGGTCGCTCCCTGGTCGAGCACCGACAGCACGGGCTTGCGCGGATCCACCACCCGGAAGGCCGGGGCACCGGACTCGTGTGCTGGCGCGAGCGCGGACGGACGGTTCAGGATGACGAGCGACTCGGGCGCGGGATGGTGATCAGCCATGGCAACGAGTATCTCCGATCAGGAGATCGAGAACTGCTTCGACGGCTTCGCGTCGTTGCCGCGCTCGGTGACGAGGTCGCCGACCCGCACCTGCAGCCAGTAGTAGCCTCCCGGGGCCTCGTCGCTGGGTCCGTCGCACGCACCGGGAGCCGAGCGATGCCGGTTCCACTCGATCGGCGCCGTCGAGATCGGCTTGCCCGGCTGGAGCACCGTGGTCTGCGGGACCGGGTCGGTCTGGCAGTCCGTCGAGGTCCAGTACACCTCGTCGCCGCTCGTGATCTGGAAGACCTGCACATCGCTGCCGGCCTCGATGATGCATTCCTTCGCCGACTTGTTCTCCAGCGTCAGCCACATCTTCGGAAGCTCACCTGGGCCGTACGAGTCCTTGTCGGTCACCGCCATGATCTGGACCTTGGCCGGATCGCACTCGGGTGACGCCGTCTCGGTCGGGACGGGCGTGGGCGCGGCCTCGGTGGGCTCCCCACCGGGCGATGCGGACCCGCCACGCGGCCAGGCGATGATCACGATGATCGCGATGATCGCGAGCAGCACGATGAGGACGACGGCTCGGCGTCGGACGTACACCGACTTCGGAAGCGGTCGACGAGGGTTGACCGGCTCGGACATGCCGTCAGGCTAATGCCGCCGTGCGCCACGGCCGCGACGGCACGCCCGGTTCGAGGGCTCAGTCCAGCTGCTTGATCATGCGCGTGTTGCCGAGCGTGTTCGGCTTCACCCGAGCGAGATCGAGGAACTCGGCGATGCCCTCATCGCTCGAGCGCACGAGCTCCGCGTACACCTCAGGGTCGACCGTCTCGTCGCCCATGTCGCGGAAGCCATGACGGGAGAAGAACTCGACCTCGAACGTCAGGCAGAACAGGCGCGTCAGACCGTACTCGCGGGCGTCCGCCTCGAGCGCGGTGAGGAGCGCGTGGCCGACACCACGGCCGCGCCACTCGTCGACGACGGCGAGTGTGCGGATCTCGCCGAGATCCTCCCAGATGACATGGAGCGCACCGAATCCGACGATCTCGTCCCGCTCGTCGACGGCGACGCGGAACTCGGGCACAGCGCCGTAGTACTCGACCCACTCCTTGCCGAGCAGGATGCGGTTCTGCACGAGCGGCTCCGCGATCCGTCGCATATGAGGAACGTCGGCCGTCCGCGCCTTGCGCACCCTGATCGTCACGCCGCCAACGCTACTCCTCGATGCCGGACGCCGGATTCAGGGCTTGAAGGCGGCGACGAGCACCGCACCCAGCCGACGCCAGCTCGGCTCCGCGGCGAACTCCGCGAGCCGCTTGCCGGTCTCGAGCCCGTGCCGAGCGGAGAGGAACCACGGTGGCTTGGGGAAGAGCGACAGCTCGCCGCGCGCGACCGAGCGCGGGAACGGACGGAACGGGCCGGTGACGATCGTGCGCTCCGGGCTGTCGAGGAGATATGCGTTGTGGACGACACCGATGCCGCTGCCGACGTCCTCGATCGTGTGACCGGGGAAACCGCCCCATGTCGCATGCGGGAACATGAAGCCGACCGCGGTCCACGCGTTGATCGCGATCGTGCCGTAGCGCAGACGCTCGACCGTCGCGGTGAATCGCGCGCCCATCGCCGCGCGATCCGCTGGCGCGATCACGATGTTCGCCCCGAGCGTCCCCTCGAGCCTCTCGTTGGCGAAGTCGACAGCCGCATCGAGGAACCTCGCGCCATGACCCGGGAGCTCGACGTACCCGAGCACGGGAGCGAAGTACTCGCAGGTGAGCAGCTCGTCGTCGCTCTCGGGGTCGACCTCGATGAGGATGCGGCCGTTGTGCCGCTCCGCGTCCGGGTGGGTCTCGAGCGCCCGAGCGACCTTCGCATCGCTGCCCGGATACCAGGGCGTGCGTGCGGGGAGCTCGTCGAGCACGTCGCGCACATGCGCGAGGAACGCATCCTTCTGCTCCCAGTCCGCACTGAGGATGAGCGCCTGCGCGGCGATGCAGTTGTGCCCGCTGTTGTGCAGGCGCATCGTCACGACATGCTCCGCCTGGAACCGGAGGTCGGCCTCAGACCACTCGCCGGGCACGACGATGACCGGAGAGACGCCGCCCAGCTCGCTCGTGATCGGCTTCTTCAGGATCGGGTCGTGGGCTGCGCGGCGCCGCTCAGCCTCCTCGCCCCTGCCCCACACGATGAGGTCGTGCGTCGCCGCCGAGCCGGTGATGTGCACCTTCTCGACGCCGTCGTGCTGCGTCAGGTACGCGCCGACGTCGCCACCACCCGTGACGATCCGCACGACGCCGAACTCGATGAGCGGTGCGAGCGCCCGCTCGTACACCGGCACCAGCGCGTCGAAGGTCGGATTGAGCTTCACGATGCTCGCGCGGTTGTCCGCGACTAGCTCGTAGAAGGCGTCGAGCGGTGCGATGGAGGAGATGTTGCCCGCGCCGAGAACGAGGCCGACGCCGCCGCATTCGCCCGGGCGCACAGCGCTCAGTCCCGCCTCCCAGCGCACGGTCATCTCGTCGACGCCCGGAGGCATCCACACCTCCGCGCCGAATCCGTTGAACAGCACCCACTGCTTCAGCGAGGTCGGCAGGACCCGCACAGCGAGACGGTCGCCCGGCGCGGGCTTGATCCTCGCGCCATACAGCGGGGTGCCGAATGTCGCGATACGGCGCAGCGTCTGCGCGTACGCGTCAGCGGCCGCGAGCGCCGCGTATGGGCCGCTCATCCACTCCTCGGTGGCGTACCGGCTCGTCGGGTCGAGCCCCTTGATGCGCGCGGCCGTCTCTGCCCACTGCCGCCCGACCGACGCGATCGCCGCGTGCGTCTCCTCGAAGCGCGCGGCGCGCCGGATGACGGGAAGCTCGGTCCAGCGGCGGGCGCCTTCCGCGAGCTCGGCGATCGCCTCATCGAGTGACGCGGTGTCGATCGCTGGAGTCGTCGTGGTGGTCACGCGCTCAGTGTCGCACAGCGGGCTCCGCCCACGGTACGGGGTGGACCGGACCAGGATCGAGCCGCGGCCCGCCGGGGATCAGACCCCGGCGGGGACCGCGTCAGCGATGGGCGTGCCGCCCGCCTTCGGCGCCGTCTCGAAGACGAACTCGCCGTCGACGAAGTCGACCTTCACGTGGTCGCCCGCGTTGAGCTGGCCGTGGAGGATGCGCTCCGAGAGCACGTCCTCGATCTCGTGCTGGACCGCTCGACGTAGCGGACGCGCACCGAGCGCCGGGTCCCAGCCGAGCTCGATGAGGCGCTTCTTGGCCTCGAGCGACAGCTCGATCGACATGTCCCGGTCGAGCAGGCGCTCGCCGAGCCGCTTGATGAAGAGGTCGACGATCTGCAGGAGCTCGTCCTGGGTGAGGTGCGGGAAGACGATGATCTCGTCGACGCGGTTCAGGAACTCCGGCTTGAAGTGCTTCTTGAGCTCCTCCTTCACCTTGCCCTGCATGCGCTTGTAGTCGTTGTCGGTGTCGCCCTCGACCTGGAAGCCGACCGGACCGTTCGTGATGTCCTTCGTGCCGAGGTTCGTCGTCATGATGATGACGGTGTTCTTGAAGTCGACGACTCGACCCTGACCATCGGTGAGGCGACCCTCCTCGAGGATCTGCAGGAGCGAGTTGAAGATGTCCGGATGCGCCTTCTCGATCTCGTCGAACAGCACGACCGAGAACGGCTTGCGGCGGACCTTCTCCGTGAGCTGGCCGCCCTCCTCGAAGCCGACGAATCCCGGAGGGGCGCCGAAGAGGCGCGAGACGGTGTGCTTCTCGCCGTACTCCGACATGTCGAGGGAGATCAGCGCACCCTCGTCGTCGAACAGGAACTCCGCGAGCGCCTTCGCGAGCTCGGTCTTCCCGACACCGGTCGGGCCGGCGAAGATGAACGAGCCCGACGGGCGCTTCGGGTCCTTGAGGCCGGCACGCGTGCGGCGGATCGTCTTGGCGAGGACCGAGATCGCCTCGTCCTGGCCGATGACGCGCTCGTGCAGCGCCTTCTCCATGAAGATGAGTCGCGCCGACTCCTCCTCCGTGAGCTTGAACACCGGGATGCCCGTGGCAGCGGACAGCACCTCGGCGATGAGACCCTCGTCGACCGTGCCGGTCGCGCCCATCTCGCCAGCCTTCCACTGCTTCTCGAGGCGCAGGCGCTCGCCGAGGAGCTTCTTCTCCTCGTCACGCAGCGACGCGGCCTTCTCGAAGTCCTGCTCCTCGATCGCCTGCTCCTTCTGCGCGCGCACCGCGGCGATCTTCTCGTCGAACTCACGCAGCTCCGGCGGCGCGGACAGGATGCTGAGGCGCAGACGGGCACCGGCCTCGTCGATCAGGTCGATCGCCTTGTCCGGGAGGAAGCGGTCCTGGACGTAGCGGTCGGCGAGGTTCGCGGCGGCGACGATCGCGCCGTCGGTGATCGAGACCTTGTGGAATGCCTCGTACTTGTCGCGCAGGCCCTTCAGGATGTTGATCGCGTGCGGGATCGACGGCTCCTGGACCTGCACCGGCTGGAAGCGACGCTCGAGCGCCGCATCCTTCTCGAAGTGCTTGCGGTACTCGTCGAGCGTCGTCGCGCCGATCGTCTGGAGCTCACCGCGCGCGAGCAGCGGCTTGAGGATGCTCGCGGCATCGATCGCGCCCTCAGCGGCACCCGCACCGACGAGCGTGTGGATCTCGTCGATGAAGACGATGATGTCGCCACGCGTGCGGATCTCCTTCGTGACCTTCTTCAGGCGCTCCTCGAAGTCACCGCGGTAGCGAGAGCCCGCGATGAGGCTGCCGAGATCGAGCGAGTAGAGCTGCTTGTCCTTCAGGGTCTCCGGGACATCGCCCTTCACGATCGCCTGGGCGAGACCCTCGACGACCGCGGTCTTGCCGACACCGGGCTCGCCGATGAGGACCGGGTTGTTCTTGGAGCGGCGGGAGAGGATCTGCATGACGCGCTCCATCTCCTTCTCACGCCCGATGACCGGGTCGAGCTTGCCCTCGCGTGCGGCCTGCGTGAGGTTGCGGCCGAACTGGTCCAGGATCTGGGAGCCCTTGTCGACCGGCTGCTCGGTCTGGCCGCCGACCGCGACCGACTCCTTGCCCTGGTATCCGGACAGCAGCTGGATGACCTGCTGGCGCACCTTGTTCAGGTCGGCGCCGAGCTTGATGAGCACCTGCGCGGCGACACCCTCGCCCTCGCGGATGAGGCCGAGCAGGATGTGCTCCGTGCCGATGTAGTTGTGGCCGAGCTGGAGCGCCTCGCGGAGGCTGAGCTCGAGCACCTTCTTCGCCCGAGGCGTGAACGGGATGTGCCCCGTCGGCTGCTGCTGGCCCTGGCCGATGATGTCCTGGACCTGCTCGCGGACCGCATCGAGCGAGATGCCGAGGGACTCGAGCGCCTTCGCCGCGACACCCTCGCCCTCATGGATGAGGCCGAGCAGGATGTGCTCCGTGCCGATGTAGTTGTGGTTGAGCATCTTGGCCTCTTCCTGGGCCAGGACGACGACTCGGCGGGCACGATCGGTAAAGCGCTCGAACATCAGGTGACTCCTCAGCACGGGTCGCGGTTCGACTCCGCGCGAAGAGGCTAACGCCCGTCAGCAGCCCGGAATGCCGGTGTTCGCCATCGGCGCACCGGCTCTCAGGAAGCCGGCGGGAGCCCAGCCTTCGCGCGCTCCTCGGCCTCGATGCGGGCCTTCGCCGCGCGCTCGGCGCGGTCAGAGCGCAGGATCGAGCGGAGGACGAGCCAGAAGATCAGCCCGAGGACGATCGTCGGCACGAGCGAGAAGATCGCGTTCACCCAGAACTCCTGCGGCACGCGTCGATCCTACCCGGCGGTCCCTGGGCACCCCCTCGCGGCGGTGCAGCCCGCGCAGGTCAGCGCGGCGACACGAGGAACACGATGCCGACCGCCACGACGAGCGCGACGAGCACGACCGTCATGACGATGCGGGAGGAGCGGCGATCCATGACTAGGCCCTCTCGGTGGTGGTGGGGCGAGACATTCGGAATCCCGACGGCTACTTGACGAGCGGGAAGAGGATCGTCTCCCGGATGCCCAGGCCCGTGATCGACATGATGAGCCGGTCGAGCCCGATCCCGATGCCACCGCTCGGCGGCATGCCGTGCTCGAGGGCGCGGAGGAACTCCTCGTCGAGGAGCATCGCCTCGTCGTCGCCACGCCCGGCCAGGCGCGCCTGCTCGAGGAATCGCTCCCGCTGGATGACCGGGTCGATGAGCTCCGAGTAGCCGGTCGCGAGCTCGAAGCCGCGGGTGTACAGGTCCCACTTCTCGACGACCCCGGGGATCGAGCGGTGATCGCGCACGAGCGGCGAGGTGTCCACAGGGAAGTCCATGACGAAGGTCGGGCGCTTCAGCTCGGGCTTCACGTAGTGCTCCCACAGCTCCTCGACGTACTTGCCGTGGATGGGGTGCTTCACCTCGATGCCGAGCTCCTTCGCCCACGCCTCGAGCTCCTCGAACGGCGTCTCGGGCGAGACCTCGCGGCCAGAGGCGGCGGAGAGCGACTCGTACATGCTGATGCGGTCCCACTCGCCGCCCAGGTCGTACACGGTGCCGTCGACCCATGTGACCTCGAGCGAGCCCGCCACCGCGAGCGCGGCGTTCTGGATGAGCTGCTGCGTGAGGTCGGCCATGCGGTGGTAGTCCGCGTACGCCTCGTACGCCTCGATCATCACGAACTCGGGGCTGTGCGTGGAGTCCGATCCCTCATTGCGGAAGTTGCGGTTGATCTCGAAGACCCGCTCGAGACCGCCGACGAGCGCGCGCTTCAGGTACAGCTCGGGGGCGATGCGGAGATAGAGGTTCGTGTCGAACGCGTTCGAGTAGGTCACGAACGGGCGCGCCGACGCGCCGCCGTGCATCACCTGCAGCATGGGCGTCTCGACCTCGAGGTAGCCGTTGTCGGCGAAGGTCGAGCGGAGGCTCTGGTTCACCGTCGCGCGGATGCGGACCGTGCGACGGGCCTGCTCGCGGACGATGAGGTCGAGGTAGCGCGAGCGGACCCGCGACTCCTCCGAGAGGTCCTTGTACATGTTCGGGAGGGGACGCAGCGCCTTCGAGGCGATCCGCCACTCGTCGACCATGATCGACAGCTCGCCGCGACGCGAGGTCACGACCTCGCCGTGGACGAAGAGGTGATCGCCGAGGTCGACGAGCTCCTTGAACTGCTCGAGCGACTCCTCCCCGACGACCGCGGCCGACAGCATCGCCTGGATGCGCTCGCCGGTGCCGCCCTGGAGGGTGACGAACGAGAGCTTGCCCGTGTCGCGCTGGAACACGACGCGTCCGGCGATCCCGACGATGTCGCCTGTGTGCGTGTCGGGCTCGAGCTCCGGGTGCTTCGCCCGGACGGCGGTGATCGTCGTCGTCACGGGGACCTGGACCGGGTACGCCTCGGCGCCGGAGGCGATGAGGCGCTCGCGCTTGGCGAGTCGGACGCCCATCTGCTCGCTGACGTCGGCGGTCTCGGGGGCTTCCTCGGCCTGCTCTTCGGGCGTCGCGCTCTGCTCTGTCACGGGGGTCCAGCCTAGTCGGGCTCCACGAGCAGGGGCTGAGGGCGCCGGATCGCCCGCCAGGGGCCGGGACAGCGGGGAATCAGCGGAACAGGTAGTCGAGGATGATGATGACCGCGCCGACGATCGCCGACACGAGGGCCGTGAGGACACGGTTCACCACGCGGGCACCCCGCTGCGCCGCCGCCTCATAGCTGACGTAGGCGAGCACGAGCATGGCGACGCCGAGCGTGGCGATGCTCGCATTCTCGACCGACCAGCCGCCGATCAGCCAGATGATGAGCACGAGCGTCGGCAGGCTCGCGGTGTAGAGCATCCCCGCTGAATGCCGCTTCGCCGCGACGACCGCCTCCTTCAGCGACTGGTCGCCATGTCGCGCGATCGTCTCCGCGTAGACGTGCACGACGTAGAAGATCAGGAATGACAGCACCGTGGCGACGGTGACGCCGAGCGTCGCCATGCGCTCCGAGCCGGGAACGATCGCGTCGAGCTCATCGAGGTCCGTGCCTTCGAGGAAGCTCTCGAGGACCTCATCGGAGATGCTCGCGACGAGCACCGAGAACACGACGAGCCCATAGATCGCGGGTCCGGTCGCGATCCGCTCGCGCACCCACTTCGTCGCCTTACTGGTCACGGACTGAGCGTAGTCAGGAACCCGTGCGAACGCAGACGGGGCGCCGCGGGACCAGCGCTGCCGGTCGTCCGCGACGCCCCGTCGATGACGTGTGCGTCTGGTGTGCTCAGAGGCTCGCGATGATCTCGCGCATGAGCGCGGCGGTCTCGGACGGCGTCTTGCCGACCTTGACGCCTGCGGCCTCGAGGGCCTCCTTCTTGGCCTGGGCGGTGCCCGCCGATCCGGAGACGATCGCCCCCGCGTGACCCATCGTCTTGCCCTCGGGCGCCGTGAAGCCGGCGACGTAGCCGACGACGGGCTTCGTGACGTTCTCCTTGATGAAGGCCGCAGCGCGCTCCTCGGCGTCGCCGCCGATCTCGCCGATCATCACGATCGCCTTCGTCTCGGGGTCCGCCTCGAACGCCGCGAGCGCGTCGATGTGCGTCGTGCCGATGATCGGGTCGCCGCCGATGCCGATCGCGGTCGAGAAGCCGATGTCGCGGAGCTCGTACATCATCTGGTACGTGAGCGTACCCGACTTCGAGACGAGGCCGATCGGGCCCTTGCCCGTGATGTTCGCCGGGGTGATGCCGACGAGCGCCTCATCCGGCGTGATGACGCCGGGGCAGTTCGGGCCGATGATGCGCGTCTTGCCCTTCGCCTTCGCGTAGGCCCATGCCTCGGCGGTGTCCTGGACCGGAACGCCTTCGGTGATGACGACGAGGAGGGGGATCTCGGCGTCGATGGCCTCGATCATCGCGTCCTTCGTGAACGCGGGGGGCACGAATGCGATCGAGACATCGGCACCCGTCGCGGCCATCGCCTCGGCGACCGTCGCGAAGACAGGGAGCTCGACCGTGCTGCCGTCCTTCGCGACGTGCGAGACGGTCGTGCCGGCCTTGCGCGCGTTCACACCGCCGACGACCTGCGTGCCCGCCTTCAGCATGAGCGTGGTGTGCTTGGTGCCCTCACCGCCGGTGATGCCCTGGACGATGACCTTGCTGTCCTTGTTGAGGAAGATCGACAATTCTCCAGTCCTTCAGTCTCGTCCGGGGTTCAGTTCGCGTTGGCCAGCTCGGCGGCCTTGTCGGCGCCCTGGTCCATGTTCTCGGCGATGGTGACGAGCGGGTGGTTCGCCGCCGCGAGGATCTCGCGTCCCTCCGCGACCTGGTTGCCGTCGAGGCGGACGACGAGCGGCTTGTTGGCCTCGGCGCCGAGGATCTCGAGCGCCTTCACGATGCCGTTCGCGACGGCGACGCAGGAGGTGATGCCGCCGAAGACGTTCACGAACACGCTCTTGACCTGCGGGTCCCCGAGGATGACGTCGAGACCGGCGGCCATGACCTCGGCCGAGGCGCCACCGCCGATGTCGAGGAAGTTCGCCGGCTTCACGCCGCCGTGCTTCTCGCCCGCGTAGGCGACGACGTCGAGCGTCGACATGACGAGACCCGCGCCGTTGCCGATGATGCCGACCTCACCGTCGAGCTTGACGTAGTTGAGGTCGTGCGCCTTGGCCTTCGCCTCGAGCGGGTCCTCGGCGGCCTGGTCGACGAGCGCCTCGTGGTCGGGGTGGCGGAAGGCCGCGTTGTCGTCGAGCGAGACCTTGCCGTCGAGGGCGATGATGTCGCCCGAGGCGGAGAGGATGAGCGGGTTGACCTCGACGAGCGTCGCGTCCTCGCCTTTGTACACCTCGTACAGCTTCACGAAGACCGGGGCGACCTTCTCGGCGATCTCAGCCGGGAACTTCGCGGCGGCGGCGATCTCGCGCGCCTTCTCGAGGGTGATGCCCACGGTCGGGTCGACCTCGATGCGTGCGAGCGCGTCGGGGCGCTCCTCAGCGAGCTGCTCGATCTCCATGCCGCCCTCGAAGCTCGCGAGGCTCAGGTACGAGCGGTTCGCGCGGTCGAGCAGGATCGAGAAGTAGTACTCCGCCTCGATGGCGGCACCCTCGGCGACCATGACCCGTTTGACGACGTGCCCCTTGATGTCGAGGCCGAGGATCGCCTTCGCCGCCTCGTAGGCGTCGTCCGGGGTCTTCGCGACCTTGACGCCGCCGGCCTTGCCGCGGCCGCCGGTCTTGACCTGCGCCTTGACGACGGTCACGCCGCCGAGCTGCTCGGCCGCCGCACGCACCTCGTCCGGGGTGTCGGCGATGATGCCGCGGAGCACGGGGACGCCGTACTTCTCGAAGACGTCTCTGGCCTGGTATTCGTAAAGATCCACGCTGCTGCTTCCCTTGGATGCGATCGGAATCGGGCTGGTCCGTGTGGTGGGCACAGCTCCCGAGACTCGGTCGCCGCGCGAGGGCCGCGGACAATCTTAGACCCCGCGCCTGAGCGCTTGACCGCCCGTCCACTCTCTCAAGGGGCGTGTTCGAGTAGGGCGGATGAACTCGAACGACGAGGAGCGCCATCGGACTCGCCGAAGAGCGAGATGGCGCCCCTCCCGGTTCCGGGTGTTCAGTTATGTGCTGGGCTCCCGCTGCTCTGCTCAGTGCTGATGCCCGCCGAAGAGCTTGAATGCGAGACGGCCGTGCGCGAAGCCTGCGCCAGCGCGCATCGCAGTCGCCACCCAGGCCGTCTCCGCGAGCTCGGCCTCCGTCGCCCCCGCAGTCTTCGCCTGGGCGACATGAAAGTCGATGCAGTAGACGCACTGCGTGGTGAGCGCGACGGCGATCGCCATGAGCTCCCGGTACTTGATCGGGATCTCGCGGCCCTCCTTGGCGAAAACCGCATTGTCGAACGCATCAAATGCCTGCAGGATGTCCGGGGTCTGCTCCTTGTACACGCGGGTGTACTTACGCTCCGCCGCCGGATCGATGATCAAGTCCGCCATGGCGCGATCCTAAGCGAGCGCCTGCCCCGCAGCGCGGCGATCGTCTCGATCTGAGGCACTCCAGCGGCGCGCGCGATCCGCGACCATACGCTTCGAACAGTCGTCCAAGGAGGTGCGTGCGATGGCTATCGATCGCGTCGAGGGAGAGGGCCGCTGGGACTGGGCCCAACAGCAGGCGGAACTCTTTGAGACCACCGGCGGCAAGGAGGGCGGCACGTTCGAGGGCTTCCCGATCATGGTGCTCACGACGACGGGCGCGAAGTCGGGTCAGCCGCGCAAGACGCCGCTCATGCTCGTCGAGCTCGACGACTCCTATATCGCGGCCGCGTCGAAGGGCGGTGCGGCGTCGAACCCCGCGTGGTATGTGAACCTCACCAACAACGCTCGGGTGAAGCTCCAGGTCGGCGAGCTCGTCATGGAGTGCCTGGCCACGACCCTCGAAGGCAAGGAGCGCGATGCCGCCTGGCAGCGAGCAGTGGAAACGTATCCCTCGTACGCCGTCTACGCGGAGCGGACCGACCGCACGATCCCCGTCGTGAAGCTCACGCCGACTTCCTAGAGCCGCACAGGTCCTCGATCACTCGGTTGCGGAGTCCCACAACGGCGTGTGCCGCATGAGCTGCTCGTCGCGCCAGCGGACCCGATCCTCCCAGCGATCGATCGGCAGCATCTCGCGGCGTTGCCGATCGACCTCTGCGACGAGGTCCGGGGTCCACGGATCGCGCTGACCGCGCTCGGCGCCCATGCGCGCGTAGGCCTCACCCATGCGCGCCGCGTGGGCGGAGATGCCGCCTCGCACGTTGAGATCGGACGTCTCGAACGGCCCGATGATGCTCCAGCGGCGGCCGAGGCCGCTGCGCACGACCTCGTCGATGTCGTCCACGCTCGCAACGCCGTCGCGAACTAGTGCATACGCCTCGCGCAGGACGGCGCCCTGCAGGCGGTTGAAGATGAAGCCCTCGACCTCCTTGCGCACGACTACCGGCTTCAGGCCGCCACCGCGGTAAACGTCGATCGCCTTCGCGATGATCGCAGGTTCCGTCTCAGGCGAGGGCACGACCTCCACGACCGGGATGAGGTACGGCGGGTTGCCGGGGTGCCCGACGAGGAGTCTGGTCCGCACGGAATAGGGCAGACCCTCGCCGATGCGACCTGCCGTGATCGCCGAGCTCGACGTCGCGAGCACGGCGTCGGAAGGAGCGTACGCTGCGGCCGAAAGGAACAGCTCGCGCTTGATCTCGATCCGTTCGGGCGCGCACTCCTGGAGGTGGCCAGCGCCCTCGACCGCGATCGCGATCTCCGCGTCGAAGCGGATGCGCGCGGCTACCTCTGCAGCGGACTCAGTGAGTAGGCCGTGCTGATCCAGTAGCGCCAGGCGATCGGCGAGATCCGCCTCGGCGCGAGCGAGCGACTCCAGGAAGGGATCCCAGACCCGGACCTCGCGACCTGCTCGGCCGAATGCGACCGCGAAGGCGACGCCGATCGAGCCCGCGCCCAGGATCGCGATGCGGACGGGGATCGTCAATCCGACCACCACGACCTGTCGCCCGCGTAGCCGCGCTCGAGGATCTCGAGGATCCCGTCCTTGGTGAGCTCGCGCGGGTTGTTCGCGGTGAGACGCGTCGCGAGGAGAGCCTGGTCTGCGATGAACTCGAAGTCCTTCGGCTCGACGCCTAGCGTCTTCAAGTCGAGGGGGCAGCCGACAGCCTCGAGGAGCTGCTCCACGCGCTCGATGCCCGCGTGCGCCTGCTCGATATGCGGCCGCGAAAGGTCGGTGACGCCGAGAACCCGGCCGAGTTCGGCGAATGCCTCGATGCGCGTCGGGAGGTTGTACCGCATGACGTACGGGAGCAAGGCGCCCACACCGAAACCGTGCGGCGTGTGTGTCAGACCGCCGATGGGCGACTGGATCGCGTGGCATCCCGCGGTACCCGCGGTGTTGATCGCCATCCCCGCGTTGTACGCGGCGAGCATGGTCGCGCTACGCGCCTCGAGGTTCGACGGATCGGCGACGACGCCCTCGAGCGAGGTGTTGAGCAGCTGCAAGCCGTTGCGGCAGAATGCGTCGGTCAGGGGGTTCTTGCCGACGTACAGGTGCACGTCGAGGTACTCCGCGTCGACGTCCTTGATCCGGTCTGTGAAGGCTTCGACTAGGTGGGACAGCGCGTCCGCACCGGTTGCCGCGGTGAGCCCCGGCGGACACGAGAGGGTCAACTCGGGATCGATGACCGCCGCGTAGGCCTCGAGGTGGGGGCTCGCGACGCCGACCTTCATGCCCTGTTCCTTATCGAAGATGACGGAGATGCAGGTGACCTCGGCGCCGGTGCCCGCGGTCGTCGGAACGGTGATGACGGGCAGACCTGGGCCGGGCACGCGGAACTCGCCGTAGTAGTCGCGCACGTCCCCGTCGTTGGCCAGGACGATCGCGACGATCTTGGCCATGTCCATGCAGCTGCCGCCGCCGATCCCGAGCACCGCGTCGACCTTGGAGCCGCCGAAGCGCTCCACCGCGTCGACGACGTTCTCGCGCGGGAGCTCCGCCTCGGTCTCCGAGTACACGGAGACCTCGATACCGCGGGAGCGGACCCCGTCGATGAGCTCGTTGAACTCGGGCGTCGTCGCCATGCGCGCGTCGGTCACGACGAGCAGGTGCTTCGCGATGGCCGCGACGAGCGACGGGATCTGGTTGCGCCGGCCGGGTCCGAACAGTACCAGCTTGGGCTGACGGACGATGCCGAGACGCGCAACCGAAGTCTCGAGAGTCGCGTTGCTCACCGGAGCGCCTCCTCCTCGTTCACAGTGATCGCCAGGTACTTCGGCTCGAGGAAATCGTAGATAGCGTCGTGCCCGCCCTCGCGACCGAGTCCCGAGGCCTTGATGCCGCCGAACGAGGCAGCAGGGTCGGCCATGACACCGCGATTGATGCCAACCATGCCGAAGTCGAGGCGCTCGCCGACGGCGATCGCGCGATCGAGGCTTTGCGTGAATACGTAGGCGGCCAGTCCGTATCGGGTGTCGTTCGCCGTCTCGATCGCCTCCTCGACCGTGTCGACCGTGTAAATCGTCGCGATCGGCGCGAAGAGCTCCTGGTGGCACAGGTCGTCGTCCGCCTTGTTCACACGGAAGACGGTGGGCTGGAAGAAGTAGCCGTCACCTGGGATCGGCTCGCCACCCGTGAGGAGCTCCGTGTCGAGGCGCTTGAACGCCTCAACGAGGTCTCGCACGTGGTCGCGCTGCTGCGCCGAGATGATCGGCCCGACATCCGTGCCCTCGGCGAAGCCGTCTCCGACGCGAAGTTGCTTGGTGAGCTCGACGAATTTCGCCGTGAACTCGTCTGCGATTGAGCGTTGGACAATGATGCGGTTCGCGGCGACGCACGCCTGGCCTGCATTGCGGAACTTGCACAGGACGGCCTCTCGCGCGGCGAGGTCGAGGTCAGCGTCCCCGAGCACAAGGAGCGGGCCGTCGCCGCCGAGCTCCATCGACGCGTTCGTGATGTTTCGGGCCGCCTGGCCGAGGAGCGTACTGCCGACGCCTGTTGAGCCGGTGAAGCTCACCTTGCGCAGGCGCGTGTCCTCCATGAGAGCGGCGGAGACCTTGGACGACGAGGTCGTGTGCACAAGGTTCACGACGCCCGCGGGGAAGCCTGCGTCGTGGAGCGTCTCGACGAAGATCGCGCACGTCAGCGGCGTCTCCTTCGCAGACTTGACTACGACGGTGCAGCCCGCGGCGAGCGCCGCACCGGCCTTGCGCGCGATCATGAGTAGCGGGAAGTTCCACGGCGTGATGAGGAGGCAGGGGCCGACCGGCTGGTGCGTCGTGACAATGCGGAATGGCCCGCGCGAGGCGTGCGCGAATGTGCCGTGGACGTGTGCGATCTGCTCGGCGTACCAGAGGAAGAAATCTGCGGAGAGCTGGAATTCCCCAGCCGCCTCGGCGAGCGGCTTGCCCGACTCGAGCGTCATCGTCTCGACGATGGCGTCGCGACGCTCCCAGAGGAGGCGGTGTGCGCGGTGGAACAGGTCGCCGCGCTCGCGCGGCTTCATGTCGCCCCAGGTGCGCTGCGCTACGACCGCTGCGTCAAGCGCGGCTTTGGCCTGGTCGACGCTGCCGTCGGCAACCTCGGCAATCACCTGGCCGTCCGCGGGGTTGTAGACGGGGAATGTCAGTCCGACCGATTCCCACCCACCATTGATGTAAAGCCCCACAGGGATGCGGTGGCCTCGTGACGTCGTCACGGTGTCCAACGTGGGTGTAGTCATCTGACGGCTCCTCAGTCCCGGACTGTCCGGCGCCAATTGGCTGCCCTGACGAATCCTCGATGAAACGTAATCCGGTATTACGCTAAGTCGGGTGCTGGCGATCATGCGTCGGACTGCGTCGATTTGAGACAGTCCGGGGAGCACAGGAGACGGGAGTTCAGATGTCCAAGGTGACGCGAGAAGCAGCACCGCTGCGACAGCAGGTGCTGAGGCTCATTCGCGAGGACATCCTCAACGGCACCCTCGCACCGGGAGAGCGCCTGCGGGAGCAGGACCTATGCGATGCCTACGCCGTCTCTCGGACCGTCATCCGCGAGGCGCTGCGTCAACTCGAGTCAGAGAAACTGGTCGAGGTCATCCCGAACCGCGGGCCCGTGGTGAAGGTCCTCAGCCAGCGCGACATCGAGGCGGTCTACGAAGTCAGGCGAGTGCTGGAGGGACTCGCCGGCGAGCTCTTCGCCCAGAACGCCAGCCCAGATCAGGCTGCCGCATTGCTGGCACACCTCGATACCATGGAACGTACGTTCCTCAACGGCACGATCGAGACCCGCGAAGCTGCGAAGGAGCGGTTTTACGAATTGTTGCTCGATGGCGCGGGCAATGAGGTCCTCGTCGAGGATCTCCGCGCCGTGCACGGTCGGATCGCCCTCTTCCGTCGGTATGCGTTCGCTGATGAGCAACGCGTGGTCGTCGCCTACGGCGAGTTACGCCAGATCGTCCAGCTCGCCGCCGTCGAGCGCGACCCGGTGGGTGCTCGCAACGCGTGCGAGCGCCACATCGCTCTGGCGGGCCAGCTCGCGCTCCTCGAGTACTCGCGACGCGTGGCGCTCGGGGTCCCGACCAACGTCGTCGCAACTCGCCCGCGTAATTACGGTATTACGGTATGATCTGAACCCACGAGGTATGCGTCCGGTGCTATACCGGTGCAGACTTCAGCCACCAAGCACCCCCGAGAGCAGCGGGGGGACCCCACTCGGCCAACGGCGGCCGGGATGTCGGTTCCCGAGAGAGCCCGCTCCTACGGGATACGACGAGGAGGTTGGCATGACAACGTCGACCGAGCTGGATCAGATCGAAGCGGTCAAAGACGCGTTCCTCTCTGGCGCAGAACCCAAACAGGCGGCATCGAGCGACCTGCTCGATTCATGGCGCCGCTCGCGAGAGATCCTCGGGATGCCCGCTCAGATCCGGGATGTGCCACACGTCCCACTCGACATGCTCGATATGAGTCTGCTCGACATCTTCCAGGCGCCTCTCGAACGCGTCTCGACCGACCTGAGCGGGTCGGGTCTGGCGCTCCTCGTCGCCGATGCGAAGGGACGCATCCTCCAGCGGTGGACGGGCGACGTCGCGGCGTCGCGACACCTCGACGCAGTCGGCACCGACCGTGGCGCGGTGCTCGCCGAGGATGCCGTGGGCACGAATGGCGTCGGCACCGTCGCCGCAACCGGCCGCAGCGTCCAGATTTACGGCTCCGAGCACTATGCAGACATCTACGCCCGCTGTGTTTGCACCGGTTCCCCCATCCGTCACCCGCTCACCAAGGACCTGCTCGGTGTCGTGACGATCTCAAGCGACCTCAACGACCGCAGCGTGCTGCTGCGCACGCTCGTCAACACGATCGCAGCGCAACTCGAGCAGCAGGTTCTGGGTGCGCAGCACCCGCGCGCTCGCGCGATCCTCGACGCGTTCATCGAGACCTCGCGCACCGCTGCCGGACCGGTCGTCGCCTTCGGCCCCCAGGGCTTGACGATGCAGAGCCAGAAGGCCGCGCGACTCACCGCGGCCGACATCGCGGCGCTCCAGCAACTCTCGAGCGGAGCCCGCCGCTCCGGACGCTATTTCGTCGAGTTGTCCGGCTCGACCGTCGAGGTCCAGTTGAATACGCTCGACGACGGCGCAGGGACGATTCTGACCCTGCAGCGCGACCACCGCTCATCGACGACCTCCATTGGCCCTGCCAGGCCACAGTTGATCGGGCGCTCCCCCGACTTCCTCGCCGACGTCAACACGGTTGCGCGCTACCGCGAGCTGCGCCGTCCAGTGATCGTCGCCGGCGAGCCGGGCGCGGGCAAGACCTCCGTCGCCCTGGGCCTGCCCCATCGCGTCGGCACCGGCATCTCGTCTAGCGTCGTGATCGACGCCGCCGAACGCCACGTGCTCGGCAGCCGCCGCTGGCTGCAGCTTGTCGCGGAACGCATCAACGCCTCGGCCGCGATCGTCGTGCGCTCGATTGAGAAGCTCGACCAGCCGGCCACGGCCGGACTTGTGTCGCTCATCGAGAACGCACAGGGCCGCGGCCCGATCCTCCTCACCGCGACAGCGCCGACCCGGGAGGAGGCCGACCGGATCGGCATCGAGCTCGGGCTGCCCGTCGTGTGGATCTCGCCGTTGCGCGAGCGTCGAAGCGATCTGCTACCCCTGTGGCAGTTCTTCGCCGGGCGATTCGCACCGGGCGCGGGGCTGACCCTGCGGCCAGAAGCGATCGAGGCCCTCTCGTCCTATGACTGGCCGCGGAACCTCAAGGAGCTGCGCGCCCTCGTCGAGGATCTCGCAGTATCCGGCAAGCGCGGCCCAGTGCACGCCAGCGACATCCCCGAGCACATGCGCGCGAGCCGCCCGCTGTCGATGATCGAGCGCGCGGAACTCGATGCGATCCGCCGGGCGCTGCAGGAGGCCGAGGGCAACCGGACGCGCGCCGCGGACATCCTGGGGCTGTCACGCGCGACGATCTACCGCAAGATGAAGATGTACCGCATCACAGAGTGATGCGCCCGGCGCGTCGGCGCTGCACAGATCGGGCCGTGTGTTCCGATCAGGACGCTCCTCGCGCTGGTCAATGCCTCGACTGGAGGCGTCGCGCGATCTCGGGGACGAGCTCGCGCACGAGCACCACGACGATGAGCACGACCGCCATCGCGATGTACTGCGGAGCGTCCTGCCAACCGAGCGAGCGAAGCAACTGCGTGAGCTGCTGGAGGAACAGCGCGCCGACACCCGTCGCGATCACACTCGCGATCCCACCGGTGAGCGCCGTGCCGCCCAGGACGACCGCCGCGACCGAGGGGAGCAGGAACTGGTCCCCGGGGAACAGCGGCGGCGTCTTCACGAAACCCGCGTAGAGCACGCCGCCGATACCGTAGGCGAGACCCGCCATGGCGTAGGCGAGTGCCTGGTACTGGTTGACCCGAATGCCGAGCGCCGCCGCAGCCGGTGCGCTGACACCGACGTAGGTAAGCCGGCGACCCGCGATCGCCTTGCGGCTCGCGATGCCCGCGAGCACGACGACGATGACCGCGATGAGGAAGATGCTCGGGATGAACCCGAAGAAGTTCGTGATCGCGAACTGGTTCAGCTCATCCGGGGATCCCGCAGGAGTGCCGTTGTTGATGAAGAACACGACGCCCAGCAGGATCGAGTTCATGCCGATCGTGACGACGATGGGCATGACTTTGAGGTACGTCACGATGAGGCCGTTGACGAGCCCGACGAGACCCGGCACGACAATCCCGAACGCGATGCCGAGCCACAGCGGCCAGCCGTAGAATTGCGGCAGCGCTGTTGAGAGCGAAGCCGCGAGGGCGACCATGCCCGGGATCGACAGGTCGAGACCCCGCTGCTGGATGACGAACGTCTGACCCACCGAGACGAGTGCGAGCACACCCGCGATCGGCAGCAGGGTCAGCAGCGTCGGGCCGAGGGACCCCGGCGCGATGATCGGGCTGATTGCGAAGAGCAGCACGGTCGCCACCACGATGGGCACCCAGCTGCCGGAGAGCGTCCGGCGCCAGGCCGCCGCGAGCGGCGATTCGCTGGACTTCTGTTCCTGTCTCGTGTCCTGAGTCATCGGACCCTCCTCGAGCGAGTACGACGAAGTGTCGCGTAGAGCGCAGCCGCGCCGACCGTGATGAGACCGGGCAGGAGGTACTGCCAGGCCTGCGGCAGGCCGAAGAACGACCGCGTGGTGTCAATCTGCTGGACCAGGAACGCCGCGGCCATGATCGCGATGAAAGAGCCGCGTCCGCCGAACACGCTCGCGCCGGCGAGGACGACGATCATGACCGAGGTGAGCGTGAACGGAAGGCTAGGGCGGCCGTCGCCGATACCGATCTGGGCCATCATGATCACGCTAGCGGGCATGATGAGCAGCGAGCAGAGCACGTAGGACCAGAAGCGGGCGCGGTTGACCCGGATGCCAAGCCGTTCGGCTGCTGGCATGCGCGAGCCCACCGCACGAAGCGACAGTCCCCACTTCGTGTAGCGCAGCGCGAGCTCGAGACCGACGAGGACCAGGACCGCGATGATTGTCACGATCGGGACGAAGCCGATCGAAGCCTTGATCGCTCGCGCGACCGGCTGGTAGATCGTGCCGCCCGGCGTCGACCGAAGCAGCAGATAGGCACCCTGTAGCGCCATGAACATCGCAAGTGTGGCGACCACGGCGTTGACCCTGAACCGTGTCACGAGCACGCCGTTGATCAGTCCGACGCCGAGCGCCGCGATGAGCATGAGCAGCAGGCCGACGACGAGGTTCCCACCTTCAACTATCCAGAAGGATGAGATCACGACGAGGAAACCCATGAGCGGTCCGACTGACAGGTCGAACCCGCCCCCCATGACGACGACCTGCTGTGCCGCGCCGAACAGGAGCAGCGGCGCGATCGCAAAGAGCATCTTCGAGAGGTTGAAGTCCCCGAGGTAGCTCGGGTTCATGAACGTCGCGATGGTGCCGAGGACCACGAAGATCGCTGCGAGGACGACCGCCGGGGAATAGTCGCCACGAAGCCAGCGGCCGAAGCCGGCGGAGCGGCTGTTGGCGCCCTGGGTGCGGACGACGGAGGTGTGCGTCGTCAGCGCCGCGGTCGCGATCGCTGACTCGGTGATCTCGTCGCCGACGAGCTCGTCGACGACGTTCCCGCGGGACATCACGAGCACGCGGTCGCACAGGCCTTGGAGCTCGACGCTGTCGGAGGACAGCAACACGATGCCCGCCCCCGAGTCGGCGACGTCACGGATGATCTTGTAGATATCGACGCGAGCGCCCGCATCGACACCCTGCGTCGGTTCCTCGGCGAGGAGCACCTTCGGCTCGGAAAGCATGGTGCGGGCCATGACGGCCTTCTGCTGGTTTCCGCCGGAGAGCGACGAGATCGGCGTGCGCGGCGAGGGCGTCTTCACCGAGAGTGAGGCGATGCGCTCGCGCGCGGTGGTCTGCACCCGACGCTCGTTGACGAACCCGAGGCTGGAGACCTTGCGGAGGGTGCGCTGCACGATGTTCTCGGCGACGGACAGCGGGAGCATAACGCCCTCGCCTGCACGGTCAGCCGGAACGTACACGACGCCGGCCTTCGCATATCCAGGCGCCCCTCCGCGAAGGGCGCGTCCATCCACCTCGAGCGTGCCGCGCGTGGGCTGAAGGCCCGCGAGCGCGCGGATGAGCTCGGTCTGGCCGTTGCCCTGGACGCCAGCGAGACCGACGATCTCGCCAGCCCGGACGCGGAGGTTGATGTCTTGGAAGCCAGCCCCCGAGAGTCCGTCGACGACCAGCACCTCCGGAGCGTTCTCCGCAACGCCGGGCTTCGGCGGGAAGACCGCGTCGAGGGTGCGGCCGATAACCCGCTCGATGATTTGGTCCTCTGTAACCGAGTCCGCGGGGAAGGTGCCGCGGATGCGACCGTCGCGCAGGACGGTGATGCGGTCGGCGATCTGCTTGACCTCGGGGATGCGGTGGGAGATGTAGACCACCGCGGCACCCGTAGCGGTCGCCGCACGGACTCGCCGGAACAGGCGCTGCACCTCCTCCGCGTTCAGATGCTCTGTCGGCTCGTCGAGGATGAGGACTTTGGGCTCGAGAGCAAGAGCCTTCTGGATCTCGACGATGAAGCGCTGCTCGACCGAGAGTTCATCCACCCGGGAGCGGGCATCGATGCCCATGCCCCACGGATCGAGTTGCTCCTGCGCCCACTTCGGCGCGTTGACGATGCCACCCACGCGCCGGTACCCGACGCCAATTGCCATGTTCTCAGCGACGGTGAGATCGGGCAGCAGGGCGGGGTCCTGGCGGACAATCGCGAGTCCGAGCGCACGTGCATCGTCGGGCGAGGCGCGGTCGAGGCGCTGTCCGTCGATCTCCACGACGCCCTCGTCAGGAGCGAGCGCTCCCGACGCGACCGCCATCAGCGTCGACTTGCCGGCTCCGTTCTCGCCGACGAGCGCGTGGACCTCGCCTGGGAGCACCTCGAACGTCACGTCGTCGAGCGCCCGAACGCCCGGGAACGACTTGCCGATCCCGGTCATCGCGAGCGCGGTCGCAGCGTTGCTTGGTTCAGTTCCGGTCAAGCTCGGACTCCTTCAGTTGCGCGGGGACTTGGGGTGGTGCGACGACTGACTGCCTACTGCGCCAGGTAACCGCCGTCGATGACGAGCTCGGAGCCCGTGACGAAGCTCGACTCATCCGACGCGAGGAAGACGCAGCCGGCCGCGATCTCCTCCGGACGACCCGCACGGCCCATCGGCGTCATCGAGATCACGTACTCGTTGATCTCCGGGGCCTGGGCCTCGGTGAGCGGCGTCCAGATGAAACCGGGGTGAACCGAGTTGACGCGGACATTCTGCTTCGCATAGGTGATAGCGGCGCTCTTGGACATGTTGCGAACCGCGCCTTTGGTGGCGTGGTAGGCGTGCGCGCCGGCGACGGCAACGCTGCCCCAGATGGATGAAAGGTTGATGATCGAGCCGCCGCCCTGGGCGATCATGTGCGGGATGACCTCGCGCATGCCGAGCCAGGTGCCGGTCTGGTTGATGGCGACGACGGTGTTCCACTCGTCGGTCGTGAGCTCGTGGAGCGTCTCGTAAGCGATGATGCCGGCGTTGTTGACGAGGACATCGACGCGGCCATGCTTCTCGACGCTGTCGGCGACAACGCGCTTCCAGTCGCCCTCGTTCGCGACATCGAGCTGGTAGTACTCGGCACCCGCAGGGAGCACCTCGTCGGGCTGGCTGCGGCGCCCGGTTGCGATGACCGTAGCACCTTCGGCAGCGAACGCCTCGACGATGGCCTTGCCGATGCCGCGAGCGGAGCCCGTGACGATGGCGACCTTGCCTGCAAGTCGGTTGGTCATGATCTCGTGATCTCCTTTGATCGAAGTGGTGGTGGCTCCGGGCGACGCCCCTCGGGGACGCCACCCGGAGCCATCGTTTCGGTTATCAACCCTGGAAGAGCGCCTTCAGCTGCTCGACCGTGAGACCCGACGAGAGGATCGCGTCCGGCGGAAGGTCGGGCTCGCACTTCGGCATCTTGGCCGGGTCCGTCGAGTCCTCGATGATCTCGAGGTTGTAGAGCGACGGCTCATCGTTCGGCAGACCGTTGAAGGCGGCGAGACCCTTGTGGAGCGCAGCCTTCACGACCCAGTTTCGGCTGGACTCAGTCGCGATCTGGAAGCCAGGATCCTCCGGGTTGTACTCGTACCAGAGGCACGCGAACTCGTTGGAGTCGTTCGCGGTCCATACCGGCAGCGGCTTGCCCGCGGCCTTGAAGGCGCGGATACCGCCGACGGAGCCCCCACCGTAGTCCGCGACGATGCCGTCGATGTCACCGTACGAGGTGATGAGACCCGCGACGACCTGCTGCGTCTTGCCGGGCTCCCAGTCGGTCGCGACCGGTCCGTCGGTGTTGAGGAGCGTGACGCCCGGGTTCTCCTCGACAGCGCGCAGCACGCCCTCGTAGACGGCCTGCGAGTAGGAGTTGCCCGCGATGCCGCCGAGCATGACGAGGTTGCCCTCGCCGCCCATCTTCTCGATCGTCCACTTCGCGAGGTTATAGCCGTAGGTGTTGATGTCCTCGGAGACGAAGTCGACGTAGTCGACACCAGGCGTGCCGCCCGGGCTGCCGACGAACGGCACGAAGGCGACGCCCTGAGCCGTCGCATCCTGGATCGTCGGGAGGAGCGCCTCGCCACCGTCGACGAAGCTGACGATGACGTTAACGCCCTGGGCGACGAGGCCATTGATGTCTGCGATCGCCTTCTGTGTGTCAGCCTGCGCGTCCGTGTAAAGGATCTCGGTGATGTTCGGGCACTTCGCGGCCTCGTTCTCGAAGATCGCACGCGTGATCTTGCGCCACGAGTTGCCGCCGAAGCCGTCGGCGAGTGCGACCTTGATCGGCTGGTCACCGCAGAAGTTGCTGATGTCCTGGATGTCGGACTCGAAGCCGACCGTGCCGATCGTGATCTCGCCCTTGGGCGTGTCGGGCGCGGTGGTCTCCCCGCCCGATGTCGGCTGCGACGGCTCGGACGGAGTCGAACCGAGCGTGCAGCCCGCGAGCAGCAGCGCCGCCGCGGCGGCAACCGCCGCCGATGCAGCAGTTCTCTTGCTGTGCATTGACTTCTCCTGTTTCCGGGTGTCGTCGTGCCCGCGACCGCGTAGGCATCCCCGCCCCCTCTGGCGGTTCCTCCTCATCGGCGCGTGCCCCGCCGGTGCGGTCTACATTGACCGCAACCGCCGCGACGACCCCTGTGCTGATGACGTGTTGCACCGGGCGGGAGGGCCCGGGCAGGTCGAGTCTGCGCGACGCGACACCCCAGGTCTCGACTCACCGTGAGACGCGGCTGACTCACTTTGAGACTCCCCCCATACCTCCGCGCGAAGGGCGCTCAGCATGGGTCGCGGGCGGATCTCGCCCGGACCGGCGGATCGTCGCCGCATACAACCGCATTCCGCAATGAGGAGGAAGGGCATGTCGAAGCCGACGCCGAGCGACCCGCTCGGCAGGATCTACGCCGAGTGGTGGGTCGAGTGGGACGCGTTCCCCAACATTTCGCTACCGCTCATGCGCTGGATGTTCGAGGACTGGCAGCGCGCCACGCTCGAGCCCACCGAGGTGACCTACGAGACCAAGCAACTCGGCGGTGTCACGGGCATCTACGTGACACCCAACGGTGCCGACCCGAACCAGGTGTTCATCCTCATGCACGGCGGCGGCTTCGCACTTGGCTCGATGTTCAGTCACCGCAAGCTCGCCGGCCACATCGCGAAGGCCGCCGGCGTGACCGCATTCGTGGTCGACTTCCGTCGCGCGCCAGAGTTCCCCTTCCCCGCACAGATCGAGGACGGCCTCGCCGTGTACGAGGAGCTCCTGCGCTCCGGCCGTCGCGCCGAGGACATCACCTTCATCGGCGACAGCGCGGGAGGCAACCTGGCCATCACGATGACCCTGAAGCTCCGCGACGAGGGCAAGCCGCTACCCGGCCAGGTCATCGTCATGTCGCCGTGGCTCAACATGGAGAACACGGGCAAGACGATCGACACAAACAACGACACGGACTTCCTCATCACGCGCGAGGGACTCCAGGGCAACATCGATCGGTACCTGTCCGGCGGTGCGAACCCCACCGACCCGCTCGTCAATCCGCTCTACGCGGACTTCACCGGCTTCCCTCGCCTTTATGTCGTCGCCTCGACGACCGAGTCCCTGTTCGAGGACGCCGAGCGTCTCGCCGGACTCGCGAGGGACGCGGGAGTCGACGTCACGTTCGTCCCGACGCCTGGCGAGCAGCACGTCTTCCAGTTCCAGGCCGGGCAGCATGCGCCGGCCGACGAGAGCATCCGCCACATGGCCGCCTGGTACCGCGCTGGGCGCTAACACTTCCACTACGAAAGGGAACACAGTAATGACTGAACGTGACTACGACGCCGTAGTGATCGGCGCGGGCTTCTCCGGGCTCGCGATCCTTCACCACCTCCGTGAGATCGGCCTCAAGACCGTTGTCGTCGACGCCGAGGACGGGATCGGTGGCACCTGGTGGCGCAACCGCTACCCCGGCGTGCGCACCGACTCCGAGTACAGCTACTACTCGTTCTCCTTTTCCAAGGAGGTCCGCGAGGAGTGGAACTGGTCGGAGCGCTACCCGTCAGGCGCGGAGGTGCTCCGCTATCTGAACTTCGTCGCCGACCGCCTCGACCTTCGCAAGGACATCCATCTCAACAAGTTCGTCGAGAGCGCCGTCTACAATGAGGACACCAACACCTGGACCGTCCACTTCGCGGACGGCACGGTCTACACGACGAAGTACCTCATCTCTGGCATGGGCGTGCTCTCGCAGGCGGTTCTCCCGGACATCCCCGGCATCCACGATTTCGAGGGCGAGGCATACCACACTGCCAAGTGGCCGCGTGAGGGCGCGAACCTCGAGGGCAAGCGCGTCGGCATCATCGGCCTCGGCGCCTCGGGCATCCAGGTCGTCCCGGTCGTCGCCGAGATCGCCAAAGAGTTCTACGTCTTCCAGCGGACGCCGAACTACATCGTCGAGACCACGAACGACCCGACGACCCCTGAGGACATGCAGTACCTCAAGGAGCACTACGACGAGATCTTCGAGAAGGCCGCCAACCACCCGTTCGGTGTCGCGATGGAGCCGGCGAAGTACAGCGCCCTCGAGGTCGACCCCGAGACGCGTCGTCAGATCTTCGAGTCCAAGTGGAGCGAGGGTGGCTTCCACTTCGCGAACGAGTGCTTCAACGACCTCGCGACGAGCCACGAGGCCGCTGAGCTCGCCGCGCAGTTCATTCGCGACAAGATCCACGAGATCGTCGAGGACCAGGCAGTCGCCGACCTGCTCAGCCCGAAGGACTACGCCTTCAACGGCAAGCGCGTCCCGACCGGTCACAACTACTACGCGACGTTCAACCGTCCGAACGTGCACCTCGTCGACGTCAAGTCGACGCCGATCACGCGCATCTCGCCAAAGGGCGTCGTCGTCGGTGACACCGAGTACGAGCTCGACGTGATCATCTTCGCGACGGGCTTCGACGCGATGACCGGCACGCTCACCGCGATCGACATCGTCGGACGCGGCGGCATGACGCTGCGCGACAAGTGGGCGAAGTACGGCCTGAAGTCGAACCTTGGCATCTCCGTCAACGGCTTCCCGAACTTCTTCATGTCGCTCGGACCGCAGACGCCGTACTCGAACCTCCCGGTTCCAATCCAGCTCGGCGCCCAGTGGCTGCAGCGCGCGATCCGCTTCGCCGAGGAGAACAACATCCCGTTCCTCGAGGCGACTCCGGAGTCGGAGGACTGGTGGCGCGAGGAGACTGAGCGCGCTGGCCGCGCGACGGTCATGTACACGGAGGGCAAGAAGGCCAAGGCCTGGTTCCTCGGCGAGAACATCCCGGGGAAGCCGGAGGAGTTCCAGGTCTACATGGGCGGCGGTCAGGTGTACCAGGAATTCTGCCGCCAGGCCGAAGCCGACGGTTACCGTACCTTCCTCGCCAACCAGCCGGCCAAGGCTTGAGGGCACAGATGGGACGACTCGACGGCAAAGTAGCACTGATCACGGGCGCAGCCATGGGAATGGGTCAGGCGACCGCGGAGCTCTTCGCAAAGGAGGGGGCCGCGGTCGCCGTGACCGACCGTGACGAGGTAGCGGGCCAGCAGACGACCGACGCGATTATCGCCGCAGGTGGTGACGCGAGGTTCTGGTCCTTGGATGTCTCCAAGGAGACCGACGTCGCCCGTGTCGTGGAAGCGGCAGCGGCGCACTTCGGCAGGATCGACATCCTGATCAACTGCGCAGGAATCATCGGTGTGGATAAGCCGACCCATGAGCTCACCGAAGCCGAATGGGATGCGCTCTTCGCAGTCGATGTAAAGGGAGTGTTCTTCTGCACGAAGCACGTGATCCCCCAAATGTTGGCGGCGGGCGGCGGCAGCATCGTGAACTTCTCATCGATCTACGGCTTGACCGGCAACGAGGAATTCACGGCGTACCACGTCGCCAAGGGCGCGGTGGCGATCCAGACGAAGCAGGACGCGGCGGTCTACGGTCGCTACGGCATTCGGGTCAACTCCGTGCATCCCTCGACGGTGCTCACTCCGCTCGTCCTGGGTATCGCCGAGCAATTCCCCGGCGGCCTCCCGGCGTACGAGAAGGTCAACACCGCAAATCAGGCGATTCGCCGTCTCGGTCGTCCGACCGACGTCGCCTACGGCGTTCTGTATCTCGCCTCGGATGAGGCGAGCTGGGTCACTGGCGTGAACCTGCCTATCGACGGCGGGTTCATGGCGCTCTGAGCACCGAGTTCAGAGCTTCTCGATCGGCGCGACCTTCACGAGCAGCCGCTTCTTGCCGCGCGACTCGAACTCGACCTCGGCGACGGTGCGCGGGCCGTTCTCGATGACGGATACGACGGTGCCGTCGCCGAAGTCGGTGTGGCGGATGCGATCCCCGACCGCGAGCTTCAGATCGCCGTTGTCCCGGATCGACGAGACCGGCGTCGTCCACTCGGTCTTGACCCGAGGGCGCTCCGTCGGGCGATAGGAGCCCGCGTCCGACTGGTCGCCCCAGCGACCCCCGGACGAGCGCCCGCCGAACCCGCCCCCGATCGCGCGCGGGCGCCGCGCGGTGCCTGCCGCAGCCGGTCCACCGCTCGGATCGGTGCGCCATTCGATGAGGTGCGCGGGGATCTCGGAGAGGAATCGCGACGGCATCGCGATCGACACATCGCCGTATGCGGCGCGCGAGGTCGCGAGGGACAGGAAGAGCCGCCTGCGGGCGCGCGTGATGCCGACATAGAAGAGGCGGCGCTCCTCGGCGATGCCGCCAGGCTCCATGACGCTCATGCGGTGCGGGAGGAGGTCCTCCTCGACGCCGGTGATGAAGACGACGTCGAACTCGAGGCCCTTCGCCGTGTGCAGCGTCATGATCGTGACCTTGCCCGCGCCGTCCTCGTCGAGCTCGTCGGCCGCCGCGAAGAGCGCGACCGAGGTGAGGTAGTCGACGACCGTCGCCTCCGGGTACTGGATGCGGAACTCCTTGGCCTGCGAGACGAGCTCGTCGAGATTCTCCACACGCGCCTCATCCTGCGGGTCGCCCGAGCTCGCGAGCGACGCGCGGAGACCGGACCCCTCGATGAGGTGGACGAGCACCTCGTGCGGCGGACGGTCGACCGCGAGGCGCGCGCCCTCGTCGAGGAGCGCCGAGAGCTCCGCGAGCGCCGCCGTCGCCTTCGGTCCGAGCCCCAGCTCGCGCGGCTCGCGCAGCACCTCGCGCAGCGGCACCCCCTGGCGATCGGCCTGCGCCTGGATCGCCGCCACCGTCGCATCGCCGATGCCGCGCTTCGGCACGTTGATGATGCGGCGCAGCGCGAGATCGTCGTCGGGGTTGACGACGAGCGTCAGGTACGCGAACGCGTCCTTGACCTCTGCGCGCTCGTAGAACCGAGTGCCGCCGACGAGCCGATAGGGGATGCCCTCGCGGATGAAGACCTCTTCCAGCGGTCGGGTCTGCGCATTCGTCCGGACGAAGACCGCGATCTCCGAGTACGGCGTCCCAGCGCGCACGACTGCGGAGATCTCGTCCGCCACGAACTGCGCCTCGTCGTGCCCCGAGTAGCCGGTGTATCCGACGATGCGCTCGCCCGCGCCCGCCGTGGTGAACAGCCGCTTGTCCTTGCGGTCGAAGTTGTGGGAGATCACGCCATTCGCGGCGTCGAGGATGTGCTGGGTCGAGCGGTAGTTCTGCTCGAGAAGGATCGTGTGCGACTCGGGGAAGTCCTGCTCGAACTCGATGATGTTGCGGATGTCGGCGCCGCGGAACGCGTAGATCGACTGGTCCGAGTCGCCGACGACCGTCAGCGAGGCGCCGGGAATCGAGCCATCCGCCGCCCGGATGCCGCGAGTCCAGCCCTGACGCTCCTCGACGACGTCCGCGATCTCGGCGGGGACGGGTCGGACGAGCTCGCGGATGAGCGCGTACTGCGCATGATTCGTGTCCTGGTACTCGTCGACGAGCACGTGCCGGAATCGCCGCTGGTACTGCGCCGCGACCTCGGGGAACGCACGGAAGAGATAGACCGTCTCGCTGATGATGTCGTCGAAGTCGAGCGCGTTCGCCCGGCGGAGCGCATGCGTGTACTCACGGTACAGCTTGAGGAACGCTGTCTCGCGCGGATCGCTCGAGTCGACGGTGCGCGCGAAGGCCTCGACGTCGGTGAGCTCGTTCTTCAGACGGGAGATGCGCGACAGCGTGCCGCCCGGGGTGAAGCCGAGCGAGGTGAGATCGAGGTCTCGGATGAGGCGCTTCATGAGCGCCTTCGAATCAGCCGAGTCGTAGATCGTGAACGCCTCGCGCATCCCGAGCGCCTCGGCCTGGCGTCGCAGGATGCGGACGCAGGCGGAGTGGAACGTCGAGATCCACATGCCCTCGGAGGCGCCGCCCACGAGTTGCTCGATGCGCTCGCGCATCTCCCCCGCCGCCTTGTTGGTGAAGGTGATCGCGAGGATCTGGCTCGGCCACGCCTCCCCCGACGACAGCAGACCCGCGATGCGACGCGTCAGGACGCTCGTCTTGCCGGAGCCCGCGCCCGCGACGATGAGGAGCGCCCGACCGCGGTACTCGACGGCCTCGCGCTGCTGGGGGTTCAGCCCTTCGAGAAGTCGCGGATCGATCGAGGCTGCACGGGGCGCGTCGTGGACATCGTCCCAGTGGCGGTCGTCGGTGAAGAGCGTCATGGCCCGTCGAGCCTAACCGCGACGACCGACGCGGGCACCCGGCCCGCTCAGAGGAGCGCGCACACGAGATCCGGGTGGTCGGCGAACACGCCATCGACGCCCGTCTCGAGGATCTCGCAGTACTCGTCGCGCCACCGGCCCCATGCGGCCGCCCCCTCGCGCGTGCGGTGGCGCTCATCGAGGAAGGCGTTCTCCGGGCGGAGCGTCCAGGTGTAGACGAGCAGCCCTGCGTCGTGCGCAGCCCGTACCGTCCTCGACCCGTCACCGGCGAGGAGGAGCGACTTCGCCAGGCTCACGCCGTCGACGACACCCGCGACCGAGGCCGGATCGACCGGCTCCTCGGACAGATAGATGAGCGTCGCATCGACACCGCGATCCCTCAGCCGCTGCAGCACCGGCAGCTCGAAGCTCTCGATGACGAGGCGGTCCCCGCCGATTCGACCGTCGAGATCGCGCAGGAGGAGCTCGTCCATGCGGTGCCCCATCGACGCGAACAGCTCCGCATGCTTGATCTCCGCGACCAGGATGGCGTCACCTCCCTCCGTCTCGACGAGGTCGAGCAGATCGGTGAACCGCAGGATCGGCTCGATCCCATCCCACGTCGTCGAGGGCTGCCTGAGCTCGGGGAGTCGCTCGATCGCGCGGAGCTCCGACAGCTCATCCCACGTGAAGTCGACCGAGAACCACCCGTCGAGCTGCACGCCCTCCACCTCGACCGTCCTGCGTCGATCCGCGAACTCGCGGTGCGACGCGATCGTCGTCGTCTCGGACAGCTCGGCGTCATGCCGGACGATGAGGACGCCGTCCCGCGTGGGGACGAGATCCGGCTCGACCGCGTCCGCGCCGAGCGCGAATGCGAGGCGGTACGCCGCTGCCGTGTGCTCAGGGCGGTACCCGCTGGCGCCGCGGTGACCGATGACGATCGGCGTGCCGGAAGAGTTCGGCTTCATGCCGCACATCGTATTGAGCGTACGATCGCGGGCATGAGGACATGTCCGAAGTGCGGCGCCGAGGCCGCACAGGCGGCGAAGTTCTGCGTGATGTGCGGCACCCCGCTCGGGCCGCAGCCGGACACGCGCGACCTCGGCACGGCGACGCTCACCGGATCCGGAGGGCTCGTGACGGTGTCGACCGCGGCGATCGCCGCGGGGATCCTCTTCGGCGTCGTCGTGCTCGTGCTCGCGTGGTTCTGATCGACGAGGACCTCACCAGCTGGCGATGACACGGCGCACCTGTGCGCTCCTGGCGAACGAGGGGATTCTGCACGCCGCCGACCCAGCATGACCGGGCACTTTGTCGCTAGCCTCGAAGCATGAGGAATCCCGCCTTCCGCAACCCCGCGTTCAACGACAGCACGACGATCAGCGCGGAGGAGCTCGAGCGCCAGTACTCGCAGCCCTCGTACGTCCGGCCGAGCGACGACGTGATGACGATCGACGACTCGGTGCGGAAGTCGATCCTCACCTTCGTCATCCTGCTCGCCGGTGCGGCGGTCGGCGCCGGCCTCTTCTTCGTCGCGCCCGCGCTCGGCCTCCCCGTCGTCATCGGCGCGGCACTCGCGGGCATCGTCCTCGGCTTCATCAACGCGTTCAAGCGCGAGCCGTCGCCGGCGCTCATCGTCGCCTACGCGGTCGTCGAGGGCGTCTTCGTCGGCGCGATCTCCTTCGTCTTCGAGGCGCAGTGGGCGGGCATCGTCTTCCAGGCGGTCCTCGCGACGCTGTGCGTCGTCGGCGTGACCCTCGCGCTCTTCGTCTCGGGGAAGATCCGCGCATCCAAGCGCGCGACGAAGATCTTCATCGTTGCGATCATCGGCTACGCGCTCTTCTCGCTCGTGAACTTCATCCTCATGATCACGAACGTCGTCGACGACCCGTGGGGTCTGCGCGGCTCCGTGACGATCTTCGGCATCCCGCTCGGCTTCATCCTCGGACTCTTCGCGGTGCTGCTCGGCGCGTACTCGCTCGTCCTCGACTTCGACTACATCAAGCGCGGTGTCGAGAATCGGGCTCCCCGCAGGTACGGCTGGACCGCGGCCTTCGGCATCCTCGTCACGGTCGTCTGGCTGTACCTCGAGATCCTGCGCCTGATCGCCATCGCGCGACGCTGAGCGGCGCCGCCTGCGTCCCCCGCTTTGGGCGGTCCGAGGCGGTTCGCAATTCCCGTAGCCTCGAACGCATGCGGCAGGGCGGCCGGAGCACCCCGGCTCCGGAAGATCTTCGGCAGCCGACGGGCACGGTCTTCACGGTGTGGTCCTGGCTCACGTTGGCGCCGTACCTTCTCACGGCCTTCGGCGGCTACGACCTCGCCAAGAACAACTTCGAGCGTCTCGCCGGGGTGACCGCGGCGGTCGTCGCGTACCTCGTCGTCGGACTCGGGTTCCTCATCGGCTGGGCCGTCGAGCGCCAGATGCTCCGCCTGCCGCACGGCGCGATCATCCGGTGGCTGTGGTTCGCCATCATGCTCGCCGCGGTGAGCCTCGCCCGGCCGTGCGTCGTCTCGCAGGTCCAGTCGTGGTTCGGTGTCGACCTCATCAGCGAGACGACGCTGAACCGATCGCTCCTCAACGCGATCGGCATCGGATTCGTCTGCATCCTGCTCTTCCTCTTCCTGGAGCGGGCGAGACGAGCGGCATCGGCACGACGGGCCCTTCGCGACGTCATCCGGGGACTCGCGGCGCACCGCGCCGAACTCGAGGCCGCGACCGACGCCCTCCCCTCGCAGTTCGAGCAGGATGTCGCCGCACCCGTACGCGACGCGCTCCGGGCAGTCGACCCGCGCAGCTCCAACGCGGACATGAGCGCCAGACTGCGCGACATCGCCCACGACGTCGCGAGACCGCTCACGAGCGCGATGTTCGAGATGAACGAATCCGCCGTCGAATACCGCTGGGTCGCCCCGACACCAGCACCGCGCCGGCACCGCGAGGATCTCGGACTGCCCCGCCGCATCGAGGCCGCGAATCCGTGGGTCCCCGCGCTCATCTGGCTGCTGCTCGAGCTGCCGATCGCGATCGCCACACTCGGCGTCCAGATCGGCATCGTCCTCGACCTCGCGAGCACGATCGTCGTGCTCGCAATCAACTGGCTGCTCACCTTCATCCCGCTGCCGCGTCGACCCATCTTCGCCACGATCTGCGTCTTCATCGGCTACGCCGGCATCGGCGCCCTCGCCCGATCGATCGTCATCGCGGGAGCACCGGAAGGCCACGACCTGGCCCCCGGGTGGTTCTACGGCGTCGGCGCGTACGCGGTCATGGCGACAATCGTCGCACTGTCGACCAGCGCGAACCGCGACTTCCTCTCCGAGGAGCGCACCCTCACGACCGAGGTCATCCGCGCCGCGCAGGAGACAACGCGCGCAAGCCTCGATCACTCGCTCCTCGTCAACCGCCTCGCACGGGTCTCGCACGCCAGCGTGCAGGGCGACATCGTCGCGACGAGCCTCAAGCTCAAGTTCGGCGGATCCGCGTCCAGCACGCTCGCGGCGCTCATCGCCCGCGTCGACTGGCTCCTCGCGAACGCGCCGAAGCGCGTCGACGAGATCGAACCCGAAGCACCGGATGCCGAACGCGATGCGATGCTCGGCATCCTCAGCGCCTGGCGGCCCGTCCTCGACCTCGAGATCGACATCCGCGATGACATCTGGCCGTGGATGGCGCGGCACCCCGAGCGCGCGGCGCTCATCCGATCCGCGGTCACCGAGGCGCTCTGCAACGTCCTGCGACTCGCGCCCGAGCGCACGGCGAAGCTCTCGATCGAGCTCGCACCGACCGGGATGGCCATCGAGGTGCGGAGCCCGGGCCGCCTCGACTCGCGCCGGTGGTCGTTCAACCGGCAGACGCGCGAGGTCGTCGACGACGTCGAATTCGTCCAGGACGGACCCGAGGTCGCGCAGCGGGTGACCGTCGGCCCCGGAGCGCTGATCGACACATGAGCGCCAACGCGCGCGGGCGATTCATCCCCGCGTTCTCCATCTGGGCGTGGCTGGCGCTCACGCCGTTCCTCGTGCTCGTCCTCGGGGGCCTGGACACCGCGAGGAGCGCGGAGGAATGGGGACGGGGCGTCGTCGCCGCATTCCTCGTCGACCTCATCGTCGGCGGCGTCATCGTCCTCTTCGGCGTCATCGAACGCGTGCTGGCGAAGATCACCTGGCTGCGGTGGACCTTCGTGGTCGTCGCGACGCTCGTGCTGTCAGCCGCACGTCCGACCGCCGCGACAGCGATGCAGCGGGCATTCGGCATCGACCTCATCCAGAACCCGTTCCCGATGCGGGTCGCCCTCAACCTCGTCGTCTTCACGGCGGGCATCGTCCTCGTCTACGTCGTGCGGGACGCGCTCGCGCGCATGCTCCGCGCACGCCGACGCCTCCTCCGCGTGCTCGCGCAGCTCCAGGCGGATGTCGCCGCGATCGAGCAGAAACGCGACCAGGTCGCGCTCGACTTCCAGCGCGACGTCAGCGCGCCCATCCTCGACGCGATCGGCTCGCTCCTGTCCCGACCGATGACGAACGACGAGCTCGCCGAAGAGCTCAGGTGGGTGTCCAAGACGATCATCCGCCAGGCGAGCTCCCGCGCACAGGACGTCGACCTCCACCAGGCGATCGAAGAGCTCGAACCAGTCAGCGCAGACACCCGCGAGGTGCCGGTCGCCGCACCGACCGAGACGACCGCCGAGTCCGAGGCGCGCACCCCCCAGTTCACCGCCCCCGCACTGCCCCGGATGCGTCTGAGCCCAGGCCCCGCCTGGGTCCTCGCGCTCTGCTCGCTCGTGATCTTCCTGCCCTTCGAGCTCAACGTGCACAACCCCGGGCTCGCGATCGCCGCGAGCCTCGGCGGTGCGGCCGTCGCATTCGCCGGCTCGTGGCTGCTGCGTCAGACCCCGCTGCCCGCAAACCCGATCGCCGCCGGCGCGATCATCGTCGTCTGCTCGACCGTCATCGGCCTCGCGATGTGCGTCGCCATGGCCGGTGAACTGTGGCATCACCCGCTCTTCGCCTACTACGTCATCTACTGCACCGTCGGATTCGTGATCCTGTCGCTCGGCATCGCCATCGCCACGAGCGCGCTCAGGACCGTCGCCGAGCACCAGCACCGGATCGCCCTCGCCCTCGCCGACGCCAAGCAGCGCGCGCTAAAGGCGCAGCAGAGCCTCGCCGCGATCGCCGAGCGCACCGCCCGCCTACTCCACACCGGCATCCAGAGCGACATCATCGCCACCTCCCTCCAGCTCAAGCTCGGCGCCGCCGACGCCGGTGCCATCGCATCGCTCCTGGATCGTGTCGAATCAGCCCTTGAAGGTCCCGGGGACGAGCCCTCCAGCACCGAGACGCTCCGCGAGGTCCTCACGACCGCGCTCGACGCATGGTCGCAGTCGCTCGCGATCGAGCTCGACGTGGAGGACGCAGCCCTCGAATGGCTCGCGCAGCACCCCGGCGCCGCGGAGGTCGCATTCGAGGCATTCAGCGAAGGCCTCACCAACGCCGTCCGCCACAGCATGAGCGAGACGGCGCGCGTCGCAATGCACCGCAGCGCCGACGGCGTCGAGGTCATCGTGACGAACCACGGCCGGCTGCCCGCTCGTGTCACAAGCGGCATGGGGCTCCACGGTCTCGACCTCCACGCCCGAGCCGTCACCCTCCGCCAGGCAGGCCACGATGTCGAGCTCCGCGTCGCCATCTGAGCCGAGCCGGAGCGGCATCCCCACCGAGGTCCCGCCGATCACCGCACCCGCATCGACCCGGTCCGACGGCGTGACCACCTACTTCAGCATGTGGGCGTGGCTCGCGCTGACGCCGTTCCTCCTCACCACCTTCACCGGCCTCGATCGCACCGCCGATCTGCGTGAGGCGGGACTGGTCTTCGCCTCCGGACTGATCGTCCATGCCGCCCTCGCCGTTGTCTTCGTCATGCTCGGCTGGGTCGACCTCGCACTCGCGCGGCGGCCGGTCGCGCGATGGGCGTTCATCGCGGTCGCGCTCATCGTCGTGTCGACGCTCAGACCGCTCGCGATCTCGGGGCTGCACCTGGCGTTCCACGTCGACGCGATCGACCTGCCGCTCGCGGTGCGCATCCTCATGAACCTCATCGTCATCGGCACGGCGACCTTCATGATCCACCGGCTCGCCGACGCGTCACGCCGCACGAGCGAGGCCGATGCCCGGCTGCGCGAGGTCATCGCCCGACTCGATGACACGGCGCGTCGGATCGAGCTGCGCCGCGATCGGGTCCTCGCCTCGTTCCGAGCCGACATCTCCCAGCCGGTCTTCGACGCGATCGGCGGCCTCGTGTCGAAGGACCTCGAGCCCAGCCAGCTCGCGACCGAGCTGCGCTGGATCGCGGACTCGATCGTACGACCGCAGAGCGCCCTCGCCTCGAATGCCGACCTCGAGACAGCACTCGACGACGAGGCGCTCGATCGGGATGAGCTGCCAGAGCCACCCCAGCGCATCGAGCGCCGTCGAGGGTGGCGCCTCGCCCCCACCTTCAGCCTGCACGGCGCGGTGCGGACCGCACCGGCGTGGGCGGTGACGCTCGTCGCGACGCTCCTGTACGCCCCGACCCATCTGGCGGCGCATCGATCCCCCACGGGCATCGTCCTCCTCGCGATCGGAATGCTCATCGCCTTCCTCGGCTGCCTGCTGGTCGAACGGATGCCGCTCGCCGATCGGGGCGCACCCGCGCTCGTCGCGATCGTCGCGGCGTACGCGTGCCTCGGCCTCATCGTGTGCTTCGCCATGGCCGGATCGCTCCTCACCGAGGCGCTCAACGTCTACTACCTCGTATGGGGCACGGTGGACTTCACCCTCGCCGGCGTGACGCTGTCCCTCATCGCGAGCGCATACGAGCAGCTGCGGCGCATCGAGGCGGAGACGAGCCGCACCATCATCGCGGCCGACGAGCACGTCTTCCAGGCACGCGCGAGCCTGCGGAGCATCGCGGAGCGCGCGGGTGCGGTCCTCGGCACGGTCGTCCAGGGCGAGCTCATCTCGACATCGCTCCGGCTGGTGGCCCGGCGTGCGACGCCCGACATCCTGGAGGAGCTGCTCGACCGGGTGAGCGTCGCGCTCGACCGCGCGAGCCTCGAGCTCGGCAGGCCGTTCGCACCCGGCCCGACCACGCCCGAGGTGCTGCAGGACGGCATCCGGGAGGTGCTCGCGGCCTGGGCGCCGATGGTCGACATGGAGGTGCACGTCGAGGAGGACGCGCTCGGCTGGATCGCGGAGCGGCCCACGGCATTCGCGACCGTGCACGACACGATGATCGCGGGCCTGTCGAATGTCGTGCGTCACGGCGCGAGCGCGAAGGCGAAGGTCGCGCTCAAGCGCCTCGGCGACGGTGTCGAGGCGTCGATCGCCAATCCTGGCCGTCTGCACGCCAAGGCGCAGCGCGGGCTCGGGCTGAGCGAGATCGATGTGCGCGCGCAGAGCGTCACCCTCGCGCAGGAGGGCGACGATGTCGTCCTCCGCGTCAGCGTGCGCTGATGCGCATCACTCCCACTCGATGGTCCCCGGAGGCTTCGACGTGACGTCGAGCACGACGCGGTTGACCCCGGCGACCTCATTGGTGATGCGGTTGGAGATGCGCGCGAGCACCTCGTAGGGGACACGCGTCCAGTCGGCCGTCATGGCGTCCTCGGAGGACACGGGCCGCAGCACGATCGGGTGGCCGTAGGTGCGGCCGTCGCCCTGGACGCCGACCGAGCGGACGTCGGCGAGGAGCACGACGGGGCACTGCCAGATCTCGGCGTCGAGGCCCGCGGCGGTGAGCTCGGCCCGGACGATCGCATCGGCCTGGCGGAGCAGCTCGAGACGCTCCTCGGTGACCTCGCCGACGATGCGGATGCCGAGGCCGGGACCGGGGAAGGGCTGTCGCGACACGATGACCTCGGGGAGTCCCAGCTCGCGGCCGATCGCGCGGACCTCGTCCTTGAACAGCGCCCGCAGCGGCTCGACGAGCTCGAACTGCAGGTCGGCGGGGAGCCCGCCGACATTGTGGTGGCTCTTGATGTTGGCCGTGCCGCTGCCGCCGCCGGACTCGACGACATCCGGGTACAGCGTGCCCTGCACGAGGAATCGGATGGGCTCGCCGTCCGCCGCGGCCTCGGCGACGAGCTCGCGCTCGGCCTGCTCGAACACGCGGATGAACTGCTCGCCGATGATCTTGCGCTTCGTCTCGGGGTCGGTGACGCCCTTCAGCGCACCGAGGAACCGCTCGCGTGCATCGACCGTGACGAGGCGGACGCCGGTGGCCTGGACGTAGTCGCGCTCGACCTGCTCGCGCTCACCCTGGCGGAGGAGTCCGTGGTCGACGAAGACGCAGACGAGCTGGTCGCCGACCGCCTTGTGCACGAGGGCCGCCGCGACCGCGGAGTCGACACCGCCGGAGAGCGCCGCGATGACGCGGCCGCTGCCGACCTGCGCCTTGATGCGCTCGACCTGCTCGGCGATGACGGAGCCGGACGACCACGTCGCGGGGATGCCCGCCGCCACGTGGAGGAAGTTCTCGAGGACACGCTGCCCGTACTCGGAGTGCTTGACCTCGGGGTGCCACTGGACGCCGTACAGGGCGCGCTCCGGGTGACCGAAGGCTGCGACGGGTGTCGCCTCGGTGGAGGCGAGGACGGTGAATCCTTCGGGTGCGCGGACGACCGAGTCGCCGTGGCTCATCCACGTGGTCTGCTCCGCGGGCTGGTCCTGCAGGATGGCGCCGCCGTCGCCCTGGATGCGCATAGGGGTGGCGCCGTACTCGCGCTGCCCCGTGCGCGCGACCTCGCCGCCGAGCTGGCGCGCCATGACTTGGAAGCCGTAGCAGATGCCGAAGACGGGGATCCCGAGCTCGAGGATCGCGGGGTCGAGCTGGGGGCTGCCCTCCTCGTAGACGGATGAGGGGCCGCCCGAGAGGATGATGCCCGCGGGCGACTTGGCGGCGACCTCGGCCGCGGTCACCGAATGGGGGACGATCTCGCTGTAGACCCCGGCCTCGCGCACGCGACGCGCGATGAGCTGCGCGTACTGGGCGCCGAAGTCGACGACGAGGACGGGATGGTCGGTAGCGGTCATGCTGTCGCCTTCTGATCGTTCTCGAGTGCGGCGATGCGCCGCTTGATGTCCCTCGGGACGAGCCATTCGAAGTAGAACGACAGGAATGGCACGACGCCACCGAGCGCGATGAGCAGCGCGTACCCGAAGGAGAAGCGCAGAAGTCGCCACAGTGCGAAATCCACGATCAGGTACACGACGTACAGCCAGCCGTGGACGATCAGGATGATCGTCGAGAGGTTGATGGCGCCCTCGGCCTCGATGATCTCGGCGGGGGCGAGCGAGATGAACCCGTACGGGCCGCCGACGGCGAGGTCGGATCCGAAGCCGTACCGCGTGATCATCATCACGACGAGCAGGAGCAGGAAGACGCCCGTGACTGCTGCCGAGACTCGGAAGAACGCGAGCGCCAGCCGGATCCGCGGAATGTCTTCGGCCCGCGGTCCAATTGCCATGCTGCGATTCTACCGAGGGGTCGCTGGCCGCCTACGGGGCGACCTTGCCGACGTTGGTCGTGCGGGATGCCGCGCCGTAGCCGTGCTTCGTCCCGGTGACGGTCACGGAGATCTTCCGGCCGACGTCAGCGGAGGTGAGCTTGTAGCGGCGCGAGGTGGCGCCGGGGATCGGCTTGCCGCCGCGCTTCCACTGGTAGCTGAGCTCGATGCCGGACGGGGACCACCTCCCGGGCGAGACCGTGAGGGTCTTCCACTTCAGCGCCTTGCCTTTCACGACCGGCTTGGCCGTCGTGATGCTCGCCTGCGCCACCTGCACGGTCTGCGGCGAGACCTTCGTGAGCTTGGCGGGGGTCCATGCCGCGGAGCTGAGCGTGCTGGTGACCTTCACCGCGAGTCGGCGGCCGCGATCGGCGGCGCTGACCGTGTACGTCTTCTTCGTCGCCCCGTGGATCGCCTTCCCGTCGCGCAGCCACTGGTACCTGGCGGTCTTCGAGGTGAGCGCGGGCGTCCACCCGCTCGTGTCAGCGGTGAGCACCTCGCCGATCTTCGGCGCGCCCTTCACCTTCGGTGTGGCGGCCACCTGGCGGGCTTTCGCGATGACCGCGGTCGGCTCCGAGAAGTTCGACGTCGCGGGGAACCCGGTGCGCTTCGCGGTGACCCGGAGCTTGATGCGCGCGCCGATGTCCTCCGTCCTGATCGTGTATTTCGAGCCGGTCGCTCCCGCGATCGGTTTGGAGCCGCGATACCACTGGTAGGCGAACGAGCCTGGCGCCGGCAGCCATGTACCGTTCTTGGCGACGAGCGTCGTGCCGAGCGTCGCCTTGCCGGCGATCGTGGGCTTGCCCTTCTGGAATGCCGCGGCGCGACGAGTGACCTCGACGGTCGCGGTGCTGCCCGCGACCGTGCGGACATCGACCTGGATGGTGCGGTCCTCGCTCACCCAGCGCTCGCCGGTGCCGAGCGCGTGCTGGCGGAAGGCCCGGTAGCTCGTGTCGGTCGCGACGGGGTAGGCGATGGATGATCCGGCCCACCCGCTGTCGCTGTCCTCGGTCACGAGGCGGGACACGCGGACCCCGGAGCCGTAGCTCACGCCGCGCGTGCACCGGGGGCCCGGCTCGGCGCAGCCGGTCGCCCACTCGCCCGTGTCCGGGTCGCGTGTCACCCAGGTGTACACGGCACTCGAGTCGCCGGCGCGCCCCGCGCGGTACTCGACGAAGTAGGTGCTTCCGTCAGCGGGAGAGACGACCTTGACCGCGGTCGTGCCGGAGTTCTCCTCCGCCGCGGTGAGCGAGTAGGTGCTCGTGCCGGCCGACTGCGTCTTGAGCTGTCCGGCGGCGAAGCCGCCGAGGTAGGCACGGTGGGCGGCGTCGATGAACGGCACCGCGAAGGCATCGGCGGACTCACCGGTGACGTCGAGCGCCATCGGGCTGTAGAGGTCCCAGTACTCGCTGAGCTCGCAGTCGAGATTCTGCACGTAGACCTTGCCGGTCGAGCAGCCGTGGTCGAGTGTGTTCGCGTGGTCGAGGCCGAGGTTGTGCCCGAACTCGTGGATGAGCGTGGAGAGGTAGCCGGTGGACCGGCCGACGACGATGATCCATCCGCCCGATGCGGCGTCGCCGATCGTGCCGAGACCCCAGGACTGCGTCCCCCAGCAGCTGGCGGGCAGGACCACGACGAGGTGGCGCGGCGTCGAGCGGATCGTCGGGCTGTAGTAGGCGGCGTCCCGGCCGAACTTCCTGGCCGCCTCCTCGAGGAAGTCGGCATAGGCCGCGGAGCAGCCGTACTTCGACCGGTAGGTCTTGACTCGCGCCGGGTCCGTCGCGAAGCCCTGCAGCTGCCCGTTCGTCGCGCGCTGCCAGTAGACGCCGGCCGCGCCGACCGCGGCGCGGAGCTGTGCGCTGCTCGCCCCGGCGCCGTCGACGATCGCGATGTCGACCTGGGGGGGTGACGGCCTTGCCTGCCGCGCCGACGGCGGCGGAGTCCGCCGCGCGGCCAGCGATGGTCGTCTCGGCGATGATGTCGAGCGGCTCGCTCGCCTGCTCGAGCACGGTCTCGCCGAGCGCCGAATCCGCCTGGACCTGGCTCCCGGGGGCCACGCCGACCGCCTCGGCGATGGCGGCCGGGATCTCGAGCGTGACGTCGACGATCTCGCCGGAGGACCGCCCGGCGACCTCCGCGAGAGGGATGTGGGCGCCATCATCGGTGATGACCGCCGCGAAGCGCCCCACATCCTCCGCATGGACGAGCGTGACGACGCCGGTGGCGTGGAGCTCCGCCTCGTGGGATTCCCCGCCGCTGTCCGCGCGCGCCGGGACGGCGTCGATCGCGACGGTGGCGCTCAGCGCTGCGGCGACGCCGAGGGCGAGGGCGCGCTGGAGCCACCTGACGACACCGGGTGCGATGCCGTGCCGTGCTGCACCCCTGCTCACGATGGCCTCCGTCGCGCCGCGCCTCATCTTTCGCGGCCTGGAGCCTCAAGATAACTGAGCCAATCTTAAGATTGTCATAATGTATGAAGGAAGCTCACTTCTTGGGCGTGCCGACGTTCGTGGTCCGCGACGCCGAGGCATAGCCCTTCTTAGACCCGGTCACCGTCACCGAGATCTTGTGTCCGATGTCAGCCGAGCTGATCTTGTAGGTCTTGCCCGTCGCGCCCTTGATCGGCTCACCGTCGCGCTTCCACTGATACGTGAGCTTCACGCCGCTCGGCTTCCACTTCCCCGGCACCACCGTGAGGGTCTTCCACTTCGCGAGCTTGCCCTTCACGACCGGCTTCGCCGAGACGATCTCCGCCGTGACCTTCTTGGTCGGCGCGCTGAACACGCCCGTCGGGTCGAGACCGGCGCGCTTGCCGACGACCTTGACCTTGATCGTCTTGCCGGCATCCGCCAAGGTCAGCGTGTACTTCGAGCTCTTCGCGCCCTTGATCGCCGTCGAGCCGCGATACCACTGGTAGCTGTACGACGTCGGCTTGGGCGACCACTTCCCGACCTTCGCGACGAGCGTCTCGCCCACGATCGGCTTGCCCGCGATCGTCGGAGTGCCCGGCGAGAACCTGCCCGACGAGACCTCGACCTCGACCTTCGCCTCGGAGCCGCTCGCCGACAGCACCGTGATGGCGATCGTGCCGTCGTCGCTCCTCCAGCTCGCACCGATGCCGAGCCCGTTCTGCAGGAAGCCCAGGTAGGAGGCATTCGTCGCCACCGGGTAGGACACGCTCGAGCCGGCGAACGCGCGCACCCCCTCGGTCTCGGTCAGGAGCCGCGCGACCCGGACCCCGCTGCCATAGCTCAGCCCTGCGGGGCACTTCGAGCTCGGGGAGGTGCACTTCGAGTCCCGCCTCAGCCCGCCCGGCTGATACGGGTCGAAGGCGTAGAACGCATTGCGGTACGAGGCCTTCGCGTCCTGCCCCTGGCCGTTGCGGTACTCGACGAAGTACATGCGGCCGTCACGCGGTGAGACCACCTGGATCGCGATGAGGCCCGAGTTGCTCGACGCGGCCTTGAGCGTGTAGGTCTTCGACCCCTTTGAATGCTTCGCGAGCTGTCCCGACTTGAAGGCGTTCAGGAACGCCCGGTGCGGCGCATCGAGCGCAGGCGCCGTGTACTGATCCATCGTCTGGTTGAGGATCTCGAGCGACATCGGGCTGTACAGATCCCAGTACTCCGCGACCCGGCACGTCGGGTTCTGCGTGAACACCTTGCCCTTCCGGCAGTCGTAGACCGCCGAGTTGGCGTGGTGGAGTCCCAGGTTGTGGCCGAACTCGTGGATGAGCGTCGACTCGTAGCCAGTCGACCGGCCCGTGACGATGACCCACCCTGACTGGATCATCGACCCGACGCTCGCGAGACCCCACGGGACGCCCGGAACGTCGCGGCAACCGTTCTGAAGGACGACGAGGAGGTGCCGCGGCTGGCTCGCCACGCCCGAGTAGGAGGAGGTGGTGCTGTCGAACTTCGCGGCCGCCTCGGCGAGATACTGCTGCTCGCTGCCCGAGCAGTTGTAGAGGGACGAGAACCGCTTCGTCGCATTCAGCGTGAACTCGGCGACCTGGCCGTTCGACGAGGACTTCCAGTACGTGCTCAGCGCCTGGATGGCCCGGGTCAGCCCGGCCTCGCTCGCCTTGGCGTGGATCGCCAAGTCCACCGTGTGCTTCCGCGGCGAGATCGCCTGATCGCCATACGCCGCGGCCTGACCGACCTCATCCGGGACCGGGGTCTCCCCCGCGATCGCGAACGGCTCGGTCGCATCCGCGATGATCGCGGCCCCGACCTTCGAATCCGCCTCGATCGGCGCGCGGCTCGCACCCGCGACCCCCGCCACGGAGGCGAGCGACGGCGGAATCTCGAGCAGCACATCGATCGGCGCGCCCGGTCGGCGATCCTCGATCCCCGCCACCGGGACGATCGCACCGCCCTTCGTCGTGACCGCGCCGTACAGCTCGCCCTCATCACCCTGCTCGTGATCGACCTGGATGATCGTCACCGCACCCGACGCGTGCAGGAGGAGCGGCTCCGCCGCACCGGCGGGGAGCGAGCCGACGAGCGTCGTCGACACCGCAGTCAGCACCGCGGCCACCGCCGCCACGACGGAACGCCAGCGGCGAACGCTGTGCGGCACGGACACGGCGACTGCTGACACAGATGAGCCTCTCGGTGAGGGGCAGCTCGCAAACAGCGGCCCGAGGTCACGCTAGTGAATATCGACAGCCATCCGCCACCCGAGCCAGGCGGACGCGATCAATGACCTGAATCCGACCCGTCACGCTCCGGCGCGGCCTCCGAGTCCCCCTCGGACGGCGCGGCGTCCACGGGCTCGCGCTCCTTCGCCGCCTCCTGGGCCTTCTCCACCTCGTCCTTCACCAGACGCCACCACAGGAACACCGCGGCACCCGCGAAGATGACCCACTCGAGCGCGTAGAAGACATTCAGCAGATTCAGCTCGACCTGCTCGGCGGGCGGCGGCGAATCGATCGGCTCGAGCCCATCGAGCGGCTCGTCCAGGACCAGGTACCCCGCATACGTGCCGCCCTCCGGCAGCTCCGACCACAGGTTCACGAACTCGGCGGCCGAGACGCGCGTGAGCTCGCCGGATTCGAAATCGCCCTCGTTCGGATGCTCGGACGGCAGATAGCGACCCGTCACGACCCCGAGGTAGCCGCTCGCATCGGTCGCCGCATCGATCGCCGCGTGCACGTCATCCGTCCACCCGGCCGCGACCACGAGACTCGCGCCCTCATCATCCACACCGTGGAGCACGACCCAGTACCCGGGCTCGCCCGTGTTGATGCGCTCGCTCACGATGAAGCCGTCATCCGGCACGATGTCGAGCGACACCTCGACACGACGCCACGCATCGAGCGGATCGATCGGCTGCTGCGGCGTCGCGATCTCGCGGAGCGGCACCGGCGTCTCCGTGTCCGGGCCCGTCGACGTCGCCTCCTCGACCGCCCGCGAGATCTGCCACTGGCCGAGCGCCGCGAATGCACCCGCCACCGCGAGACACAGCACGAGCACGCCGATCCACATCGGGCGGCGAGCGATCTGCCAGAACGTCGGCACGTTCACGCCGTCACGATCTCCTTCGCCTCGAGTCGCACCCGATCCGCCGAGACATCGTCCGGCTGCTCCTGGCTCGCGATCTCCGCCGCGACACGCGCCAGATACGCCGCGGCCTCCGCGCGGGTCCGAGCCTCATCCCAGCCGAGCACCCCAGCCATGAGGACCGCGACGACCGGCGCCGCCGCGACACCGCGGTCGGCGCTGTCGATCGACATGCGCGTGCGGCGCGTGAGGATGTCGTCGACGTGCAGCGCACCCTCGTGCGTCACCGCATACACGACCTCCGCCTGGATGTACTCCTCCGAACCCGGGAGCCACTCGGCGAGCTCCGGACGCTCGGCGACGAGCGCGAGGACCTCGTCGATGAGCGCGCCGTAGCGACCGAGGAGATGATCGACGGTCGTGAGCGGCAGCCCGCTACGCTCGGCGATGCGCGTGCGCTCCGCCGCCGCAGCCGCGTAGCCGTCGGCGCCGACGAGCGGGATGTGCTCGGTGACCGAATCCGGAACGTCGCGCCCCAGGCCCTCGACCGCGGCATCGATCGCATCGGTCGCCATGACGCGGTACGTGGTGAACTTCCCTCCCGCGATGACATTCAGCCCAGGCGCGGCTCGCGCGACGAGGTGCTCGCGGGACAGCTTCGACGTCTCCTCGGACTCGCCCGCGAGCAGCGGCCGCAGACCCGCGAAGACCCCGACGATGTCCGCGCGCGTGAGCGGCACCTCCAGGAGAGCATTCACGTGACCGAGGATGTAGTCGATGTCGGCCGCGGTCGCCGCCGGGTGCGCGAGGTCCAGGTGCCAGTCGGTGTCGGTCGTCCCGATGAGCCAGTGCCTGCCCCACGGGATCACGAAGAGCACGCTCTTCTCGGTGCGCGTGATGATGCCGACCTTGGAGCGGAACTTCTCGCGCGGCACCACGATGTGGACGCCCTTCGACGCCCGCACGTGGAACCTGCCCGCGGTCCCCGCGAGGTCCTGCAGCTCATCGGTCCACACGCCCGTCGCATTCACGATCTCCCGGGCCCGCACCTCGAAGCGCTCCCCCGTCTCGCGATCGAGCACCTCGACCCCGACGACGCGCTCGCCGTCCTTGAGGAATCCGACGACACGCGCGCGATTCGCCAGATGCGCGCCGTAGCTGCTCGCCGTGCGCGCGAGCGTCGCCACGTAGCGCGCATCATCCACCTGCGCGTCGTAGTACACGAGCCCGCCGACGAAGGCGTCCCGGCGGAGCGACGGCATCGCGCGGAGCAGCTGGCGGCGCGTCAGATGACGGTGGTGATCGACGCCCGGCGACGTGCCGCCGCTCCACGAGAACGCGTCATACAGCGCCATCCCCGCGCCGATGTACGCGCGCTCCACGATCGGCGTGCGCAGCGGGTACATGAACCGCACCGGTCGCACGAGGTGCGGCGCGATGCGCTGCAGCAGCAGGCCGCGCTCGATGAGCGCCTCCCGGACCAGGTGGAAGTCGAGCTGCTCCAGATAGCGGATGCCGCCGTGGATAAGCTTGCTCGACCGGCTCGACGTCCCAGACGCGAAGTCGCGCTGCTCCAGCAGCCCCACGGTCAGACCCCGGGTGGCCGCGTCGAGCGCGCTGCCGACCCCGACGATTCCGCCGCCGATCACGAGGACGTCGAGCTCCGTGCTCCGCATCGTCGCGATCGCCTCGGCGCGCTCGGCCGGGCCGAGGCGCGACGAACGGCGGACCACCATGTCAGCGACCGCCGGCGTACGGGGCGACGACGACCTCGACGCGCTGGAACTCCTTGAGATCCGAATACCCCGTCGTCGCCATCGAGCGTCGGAGCGCGCCGATCAGGTTGGTCTGGCCGTCCGCGGTGTGCGCGGGCCCGAAGAGGACCTCCTTGAGCCTGCCCGCCGTGCCGACATGGACACGCGAGCCGCGAGGCAGCTCCGGATGGTGCGCCTCGGCGCCCCAGTGCCAGCCGCCACCCGGGGCCTCCGCCGCGCGAGCGAGCGCCGAGCCGAGCATCACCGCGTCGGCACCGCACGCGATCGCCTTCACGATGTCCCCGCTCGTGCCGAGCCCGCCGTCGGCGATGACGTGGACGTAGCGACCGCCGGACTCGTCGAGGTAGTCGCGGCGCGCACCGGCGACATCCGCGACCGCCGACGCCATCGGCGCGTGGATGCCGAGCGTCGCCCGCGTGGACGATGCCGCCCCGCCGCCGAAGCCGACGAGGACACCCGCGGCACCCGTGCGCATGAGATGGAGTGCCGCGGTGTACGTGGCGGCACCGCCGACGATCACCGGGACATCGAGCTCGTAGATGAACTCCTTCAGATTGAGCGGCTCCTGCGTGCGCGACACATGCTCCGCGGAGACGGTCGTGCCGCGGATCACGAAGAGGTCGACACCCGCCTCCACGACCGTGCGGTGCAGCTCAGCCGTGCGCTGCGGGCTCAGCGCGCCCGCGACCGGGACGCCCGCGGCGCGGATCTCCGCGAGACGAGCCGAGACGAGTTCCGCCTTGATCGGCTCCGCGTAGATCTCCTGCAGGCGCCGCGTCGCGAGCTGCGGGTCCAGCGAGCGGATCTCCTCGAGGACCGGCTCCGGGTCCTCATAGCGCGTCCACAGACCCTCCAGGTCGAGCACGCCGAGGCCGCCGAGACGGCCGATCTCGATGGCGGTCGCCGGGCTCACCACCGAATCCATCGGCGCCGCGATCACCGGCGTCTCGAACGTGAACGCGTCGATCGTCCACGACACGCTCACATCCTCGGGCGAGCGAGTGCGCCGACTCGGCACGATCGCCACATCGTCGAATGCGTAGGCTCGCCGAGCGCGCTTGGACCGGCCGATCTCGATGTCCGTCACGCCCCAAGCCTAGCGATCAGGGTCTCCAAGCGGGCCCGGAGCATGCGCCGATGCGCTGCGCTTCACCCGGTGACGCGGCCACCCGCCCGGCACAGCCGCCCTGCGTATCCTGAGTCGATGGGCGACCACACGACACCGGTCGAGCTCATCGCCGACCCCCTCGCACTCCTCCGGACGCGCACGAGCTCCAAGTGGGCGACATACCCGAGCGATGTCCTGCCCATGTTCGTCGCCGAGATGGACTTCCCCGTCGCCCCCGAGATCGCCGCACGGCTCGTCGACATGATCGCCCGCTCCGACCTCGGCTACGACGGCGGCGCGAGCGGAGTGGGCGAGGCATTCGCCGGCTACGCGCACGACAGCTGGGGCTGGGACCTCGAGCCGCGTGACGTGGCCACCACGACGAATGTCGTCGTCGCCCTCACCGAGCTGGTCCGCGCGGCCATCGAGCCCGGTGACGGCGTCGTCATCAACTCGCCCGTCTACCCGCCGTTCTTCACCCTCATCCGCGAAGCCGGCGGCAAGGTCGTCGACGTGCCGCTCCAGGAGACGTCGCCGACCAGGTGGGAGCTCGACCTCGACGGGATCGAGGCCGCCTTCCGCGACGGCGCGCGCGCCTACGTGCTCTGCCACCCGCACAACCCGCTCGGCCTCGTCCACTCGCGCGAGCAGCTCGCGCGCGTCGCCGAGCTCGCCGCGCAGTACGGCGTCCTCGTCCTCTCCGACGAGATCCACGGGCCCCTCACGCACAGCGACGCCGACTTCACGCCCTACCTCGCCGTCTCCGAGGCTGCGCGCGAGCACGGCATCGCCGTCACCTCCGCGAGCAAGTCCTTCAACCTGCCTGCGCTCGGCTGCGCCTTCTGGGTGCCCGGCGGCCCGGCCGCCCGCGCGCGCATCGCACGCCTCCCCGAGAGCGTCACCCACCGCACCGGGCATTTCGGCGCACAGGCGGCCGCGGTCGCATTTGCCAGGTCACGCGACTGGCTCGCCGCCGCCGTCACCGCGATCGAGGCGAACCGCCGTCGTCTCGGCGAGCTCATCGCGGAGCTGCTCCCCGACGCCATCTACCACGAGCCGCGCGCGAGCTACCTTGGCTGGATCGACTTCCGACCGCTCGGCTGGGGCGACGACCCGAGCCGCCGCATCCTCGACGAGGCGCGGGTCGCGCTCACGCCCGGTCGCGCGTTCGGCGAGATCGGGCGCGGATTCGCACGCCTCAACTTCGGCTGCTCGCCGGAAGTCCTCGAGGAGGGCATCCGGCGGATCGCCGCGCTCCGCTGACCCAGCCAGCGCTGCGCGCGCAGGCGGCGCGGGGGATTCGGGAACCGCGGCCCCCGTGCGTCACTCCGGCTTGGGCTCCGGGTCCTCGAAGAGCGTCGTCGTCAGGTAGCGCTCACCCGAATCCGGGATGACCACGACGATCGTCTGCCCCTCATGCTCAGGACGGCGCGCGACCTCGAGCGCAGCCCATACGGCCGCGCCGGCGCTCATGCCGACGAGGAGGCCCTCGGTCCGCGCGAGCTCGCGCGAGACGCGCACGGCATCCGGGAACTCGACCGTGATGATCTCGTCGAGGACGCTGCGGTCGAGCACGGGCGGGACGAAGTTCGGGCCGATGCCCTGGATGCGGTGACCGCCCGCGCGGCCCTCCGTGAGCATCGGCGAGTCCTTCGGCTCGACCGCGATGATCTTCACGCCGGGCTTCTGCTCCTTCAGGTAGCGTCCGACGCCCGTGATCGTGCCGCCGGTGCCGACACCCGCGACGACGACATCGACCTCCCCCTCGGTGTCCGCCCAGATCTCCGGCCCCGTCGTCTCGTAGTGGATCTGCGGATTCGCCTCGTTCTCGAACTGCCGCACCCACACCGCGCCCGGCGTCGCCTCGACGATGCGCTCGACCTCGGCGATCGCCTCCGTCATGCCCTTGTACGGGTCGGTCAGCACGAGCTCGGCACCGAATGCCTTCAGCAGCGCGCGACGCTCCTTGGACATCGACGCGGGCATCGTGAGGATCACCCGGTACCCGCGCGCCGCACCGACCATCGCGAGCGCGATGCCGGTGTTGCCCGAGGTCGACTCGACGATCGTGCCGCCCGGCTGCAGCTGCCCCGAGGCCTCAGCCGCGTTGATGAGCGCGATGCCGAGGCGGTCCTTCACGCTCGAAGCCGGGTTGTAGAACTCGAGCTTCGCGTAGACGGTCGCGCCGGCGCCCTCCGTCACGCGGTTGAGCCGCACGAGCGGCGTGCCGCCGAATGCCTGGGAGATGTCCTCGTACTTCGCCACCCAGCGAGACTAGCCCCGCCGGATGCATCCCGGATGGGCCTAGGCGCGGTAGTTCGGCGCCTCGACCACCATCTGGATGTCGTGCGGGTGCGACTCCTTGAGCCCCGCCGGGGTGATGCGGACGAAGCGGCCCTTCGCACGGAGCTCGTCGATCGTGCGCGAGCCCGTGTAGAACATCGACTGACGCAGACCGCCGATGAGCTGGTACACGACCGAGCTCACCGGACCGCGGTACGGCACCTTGCCCTCGATGCCCTCGGCGATGAGCTGCTCGTCGCTCGGGACGTCCGCCTGGAAGTAGCGGTCGCGCGAGTACGAGGTCTTCTTGCCGCGGGTCTGGAGCGCGCCGAGCGAGCCCATGCCGCGGTAGCTCTTGTACTGCTTGCCGTTCACGAAGATGAGGTCGCCGGGGGCCTCGTCGGTGCCGGCGAGGAGGGAGCCGATCATGACGGTCTCGGCACCCGCGACGAGCGCCTTCGCGATGTCGCCCGAATACTGGAGGCCGCCGTCCGCGATGACCGGGACGCCGTGCGGCGCCGCGGCGAGCGAGGCCTCGTAGACCGCGGTGACCTGGGGCACGCCGACACCGGCGACGACGCGCGTGGTGCAGATCGAGCCCGGGCCGACGCCGACCTTGACCGCGTCGACACCCGCCTTCACGAGGTTCGCCGCGCCATCCTTCGTCGCGACGTTGCCGCCGATGATGTCGACGCCGTCGAAGGCGGCGTCCGACTTGAGCCGCTCGACGATGTCGAGCACGCCCTTCGAATCGCCGTTCGCGGTGTCGACGACGATGACGTCGACACCGGCCTCGCGGAGCGCGACCGCACGATCCCACGCGTCGCCGAAGAAGCCGATCGCCGCGCCCACCATGAGTCGGCCGGATGCGTCCTTCGTCGCATTCGGGTACTGCTCGCTCTTGTCGAAGTCCTTCACCGTGATGAGACCGGTGAGGCGGCCGTCGGCGTCGACGAGCGGGAGCTTCTCGATGCGGTGCTGCGCGAGGAGCGCCATCGCGGTGTTGCGGTCGACGCCGACCGGTGCCGTGATGAGCGGCGACTTCGTCATGACGTCGCGGACGAGCGTCGTCGACCGCTCGAACGGCGAGACGAATCGCATGTCGCGGTTCGTGATGATGCCGACGAGCTTGCCGTCGCCGTCGACGACGGGGAGGCCGGAGATCTTGAACTGCCCGCACAGGCGGTCGACCTCTTCGACGGTCGCGTCAGGGGTGACCGTGACCGGGTTCTCCACCATGCCCGACTCGGAGCGCTTCACCTTGTCCACATGCGCCGCCTGCTCCTCGATCGAGAGGTTGCGGTGGAGGATGCCGATGCCGCCCTGACGCGCCATCGCGATCGCCATGCGCGACTCGGTCACGGTGTCCATCGCGGACGACAGCAGCGGCGCCGACAGCCGGATGCGCTTCGTGAGGCGGGAGCTCGTGTCCGCCTCGCTCGGGATGACGTCAGTGTGCCCCGGCAGGAGCATGACGTCGTCGTACGTCAAACCCACGAATCCGAACGGGTCGCGGACCGAATCGCTCATAGACAGTTCCTTCTCGCACAATCAGCGGCGTTCCGAGGGCGCCATCGGTCCCGGTACCCGATTCTAACCAGCGCGACGCCCGAAACTTCCCGGGCGAAAAATCGAGAACCACTCCCGGTGGGGATTGCGGCCATGCCGGAGTGTGCAAGGATTCTTCACCACCGGAAACACATTTGAAACGAAAGGGCCCTACCGTCAGTGCAGACGGCAAGCCCACCAGCTTCGGCCGAACAATCAATTGGAGGCTCGGTGCACAATCCCGGCACGGCTGCGCGACAGCGACTGCCAAGGATGGTCATCGTCGTCATCCTGACGCTCATGGCCGCATTGGGCCTCTCCTTCACGGGGGTCCAGGCTGTGCACGCAGCGGAGGGCGACCCCTATCGCATCAGCGGCAACGTCCAGCTCAACGACGAACCCCTCCCCGGCGTCGTCCTCACGATCGACGGTCCGGGCGGGCTGCAGACGGTCGAGACGGATGACAGCGGCCGGTGGTCGGTGAGTGTCCCCGAGAAGGCGACCTATATCGTCACCCTCGACGAATCCACGCTCCCCGAAGGCATCGCCGTCATCGACGAGAGCTCCGACACCCCGAATGTCCGCGAGGTCACCGTCGGCGCAGGCGGTCGCGTCACGACGAACTTCTTCATCGGCGAAGGAGAGCGTCACACGACGAGCTTCATCGACCAGTTCGTGGAACGCGCGATCAACGGCCTCAACTTCGGCCTCATGCTGGCCCTCGCCTCCATCGGGCTCTCGCTCGTGTACGGCACGACGGGCATCTCGAACTTCGCCCACGGTGAGATGGTCACCTTCGGCGCGCTCATGGCGCTGCTGTTCTCCGTGGTGCTCAGCCTCCCCCTGTGGCTCGCGATCCCCATCGCGATCGTCGCATCCGGCGCATTCGGCTGGGCCATGGATGCGGGCCTGTGGAGACCGCTGAGGCGCAAGGGCCTCGGCACCGTCCAGCTCATGATCATCTCGATCGGCCTGTCGCTCGCGATCCGGTACATCTACCAGATCTTCATCGGCGGCGGCACGACCCAGCTGCCGGGCAACACGACCGAGACGATCCCGCTGTTCGGCTCCGTGCGACTCACCTGGATCGACGTCGCATCCATGGCGACCTCGATCGTCGTCATCATCGCCTTCGCGCTGTGGCTCACCAGGTCCCGCACCGGACGAGCCACCCGCGCGGTCTCCGACAACCCCTCCCTCGCCGCCGCGAGCGGCATCGACGTCGACCGGATCGTCCGCATCGTGTGGATCCTCGGCGCCGCGCTCGCCGGTCTCGCGGGCATCCTCTGGGCGTACTTCCGCCCCGGCATCAAGTGGGACATGGGCTCGAGCATCCTGCTGCTCATGTTCGCCGCGGTCGTCCTCGGCGGCCTCGGCACCGCGTTCGGCGCGCTCGTCGGCTCGATCATCGTCGGCCTCATGGTCGAGCTCACGAGCCTCTTCGGGATCGCCGGCGACCTCAAGTACGTCGGGGCGCTCGTGGTCCTCATCCTCATCCTGCTCTTCCGGCCGCAGGGCATCCTGGGCCGCCGAGAAAGAATCGGGTAGGCGACGCGCATGGACATCCTGCAGATCCTGTCGAACACCCTTGGCCAGATCCTCAGCCCCACGACGATCGGCTTCGCGCTCGCCGCGACCGGCCTCGCCCTGCACTTCGGCTTCACCGGCCTGCTCAACATGGGTGTCGCCGGCTTCATGGCGGTCGGCGCGTACGGCTTCGCGATCTCGATCCTCACCTTCGGGGTCCCGTGGCCCATCGCGATCCTCATCGGCCTGGCAGCCGCCGCGGTCTTCGCGCTCATCCTCGGCATCCCGACGCTCCGGCTGCGCGGGGACTACCTCGCGATCGTGACGATCGCCGCCGCCGAGGTCGTGCGACTCCTGCTCCTGTCGAGCGCGTTCAAGCCCGTGACCGGCTCAGCCGACGGCCTCTCCGGATTCCACGACGCATTCCGCGCCTCCAACCCGCTGCCCAAGGGCCGCTACGGCTGGGGCCCGTGGGTCAACTCGGCGGACGAATGGTGGGTCATCATCCTCGGCGTCATCACGATCGTCGTGGCGGTGCTCCTCGTCTGGTCGCTCATCCGCAGCCCCTGGGGCCGCGTCATCAAGGGCATCCGCGAGGACGAGGACGCGGTCCGCTCGCTCGGCAAGAACGTCTTCTCCTTCAAGATGCAGGCCCTCGTCATCGGCGGTGTCATCACGGCATCCGGCGGCATCATCACGGCGATGGGCACCAACGTGAACCCGAACGTCTACGTGACCTCGCAGACGTTCTTCATCTGGACGGCGCTGCTCCTCGGCGGTGCGGCGACGATCTTCGGTCCAGTCCTCGGAGCGGTGCTCTTCTGGGTCGTACGCGCATTCCTCTCCAACCTGCTGCCCGCCCTCGTGGAGATCGGCGTCCTGCCGTTCATGTCGCGAGAGCAGTCGCAGATGCTGGTGTTCGTGCTCGTCGGCGTGGCACTCATGCTCCTCGTCATCTTCCGACCCCAGGGCATCCTCGGGAACAAGAAGGAGCTGACCTTTGTCAAGTGACGTGAGCGGCCTCGTGACACGGCCGAAGACGACTGGCCTCCACAAGGGCGAGATCAAGCCCGGTGTGGCGAAGGTCGACCCCATCATCGTCGCCGACGGCGTCCGCCGGACCTTCGGCGGTCTCACCGCCGTCGACGTCGAGCACGTCGAGATCCCGCGAGGCGCGATCACGGCGCTCATCGGACCCAACGGCGCCGGCAAGACGACGTTCTTCAACCTGCTCACCGGCTTCGACAAGCCCGACTCCGGCGAATGGTCCTTCAACGGCCACCCGCTGAGCGGCGTGCCCGCCTACAAGGTCGCGCGCATGGGCCTGGTCCGCACCTTCCAGCTGACCAAGGCGCTCGGGCTCCTGACCGTCCTCGACAACATGAAGCTCGGGGCGACGGGGCAGCGCGGCGAGAGCTTCTGGAGCTCGCTCTTCCCCGCGCTGTGGCGCGCGCAGGACAAGCGGATCGAGGAGCGAGCCCGCGAGCTGCTCGTCAAGTTCAAGCTCGACGCGAAGGCCGCGGACTACGCAGCCTCCCTCTCCGGCGGTCAGCGCAAGCTCCTCGAGATGGCCCGCGCGCTCATGAGCAACCCGACGCTCGTCATGCTCGACGAGCCCATGGCCGGCGTGAACCCGGCGCTCACGCAGTCGCTCCTCGAGCACATCCTCGACCTCAAGGACCTCGGCATGACCGTGCTCTTCGTCGAGCACGACATGCACATGGTCCGCCACATCGCCGACTGGGTCATCGTCATGGCCGAAGGCAAGGTCGTCGCGGAAGGTCCGCCGGACACCGTCATGAAGGAGCAGGCCGTCATCGACGCCTACCTCGGCGCCCACCAGGAGATCGACCTCGGCGTCGTCACCGGCCGGTACGCGGCCGAAGGCGAGCTGTCGACCGAGGCGATCAAGCTCGTGGAGGAGGTCAAGGCATTCGACGCCGCGATCCACGAGTCCGAGAGCAAGCGGGAGGGCGACGCGTGAGCGACTACGTCGTCGAGGTCACCGACCTCTACGCCGGCTACCTGCCCGGCGTCAACATCCTCAACGGCGCGAACCTGACCGCCTCCAAGGGCGAGCTCATCGGCATCATCGGCCCGAACGGCGCCGGCAAGTCGACGCTCCTCAAGGCGATCTTCGGCCAGGTCAAGATCCGCGGCGGCTCGGTCAAGCTGAACGGCGAGGACATCACAGGACTCAAGGCGAACAAGCTCGTCGCGAAGGGCGTCGGCTTCGTCCCGCAGACCAACAACGTCTTCCCCTCGCTGACGATCGCCGAGAACCTCCAGATGGGTATCTTCCAGCAGCCGAAGGCCTACAGCGAGCGCATCGAGTTCGTCACCGCGATCTTCCCCGACCTCGCCAAGCGCCTGAATCAGCGAGCCGGCTCGCTCTCGGGCGGTGAGCGCCAGATGGTCGCGATGTCCCGCGCGCTCATGATGGATCCGCACGTCCTGCTCCTCGACGAGCCGTCCGCGGGTCTGTCCCCCGCGCGGCAGGACGATGCCTTCCTCCGCGTCTCGGAGATCAACAAGGCCGGCGTGACCACGATCATGGTCGAGCAGAATGCCCGCCGCTGCCTCCAGATCTGCGATCGCGGGTACGTCCTCGACCAGGGCAAGGACGCGTACACGGGCACCGGTCGCGAGCTGCTCAACGACCCGAAGGTCATCGGGCTGTACCTCGGCACGCTCGGCGCCTGACCCGAGTCGATGGAAGGACCCGTCCACATGGGGGCGGGTCCTTCATCATCGATGGCGCAGATGCGCGCCTGGTGTCGCGGTGCGCATTTCCGCGCTGGCATTCGCCTCGATGGAATTGCGAGACGGGTGAATTCGGTCGGAGCACCACCGCAAATTGCGCTCGCGAATTCAATAACCGGTTCGGCGCGTCTCGGAATTCGAAGACCTGGAAATTCCGCGCGGAGCGGGTGGATCGTCGAGAGCTCCGCGCACGAGAAAGCCCCCGGCCTCGCGGCCGGGGGCTCCTCGTGTGATTGCTGGAATCAGCCCTCGTACGCCGAGTAGTTGTTGTCCTCGCCGTACTGGTAGATGCCGATCGTCGCCTCGGTCGGGTCGCCGACCTCGTCGAAGGTGATCGGGCCGGAGACGCCGTCGTAGTCCGCGACGCCACCGCCGAGGATGATGTCGGCGCACTCCGCGAAGGTGGTGCAGGTCGTGCCGTTGCCGGAACCACCCGAGACCTCCTGGAGCTTCGCAGCGATGTCAGCCGGCTCCGTCGACTGCGCCGCGAGCGACGCAAGCGCGAGGAGGATGACCGCGTCGTAGCTCTCCGCCGCGTACGAGAACTCGGTGAGCGGCTCGTTGCCCTCGCTGGTCCAGAACTCGTTGAGCGCCGCCGTGAACTCCGCGATCGAGTCGATCGAGAGGCCCGGGAGCGTGCCCTTCGCGCCGGCGAGCGAGCCGCCGACGTCGGTGCCCGAGTTGCCGAAGTTCGACAGGTTGCCGTCGACGAAGTAGAGCTTCTCAGCCGGGACACCCGCGGCGAAGAGCTCCGGAAGGATCGTCGCGACCTCCTCGAACGTGATCAGCGCGATCGCGTCGGGGTTCGCCGCCACGACCTCGGAGACCTGGGCCGCGAAGTTCGTGTCACCCGTGTTGTAGAGGGGCTCCGCGACGACGGTGCCGCCGGCGGCCTCGAAGGCCTCCTTGGTGAACTGGGCGAGACCAGTGCCGTAGGAGTCGTTGAGGACGATCATGCCGAGCGTCTTGGCGCCGTCCTCGGCGATGAGGTTGCCGAGGACCTCACCCTGGAGGACGTCGGACGGGGCCGTGCGGAAGTACAGGCCGTTGTCGTTGTACGTCGTGAACGCCGCCGAGGTGTTCGCCGGCGAGAACTGGATGACACCAGCACCGACGACCTGGTCGATGAACTGGAGCGACGTACCCGACGATGCCGCACCGATGATGGCGGACACGCCCTCACCGAGGAGACGCGGGATCTCCGTCTCGTACGCCTTGTTGTCGGTGTCACCCGAGTCGCCCTGGATGAGCTGGACGGTGATGCCCTTGTCCGCGGCGTTGATCTCCGCAGCGGCGAACTCGGTACCCGCGATCTCGGGCGGCCCGAGGAAGGCGAGGTTGCCGGTGACGGGGAGAGCCGTACCGATCTTGAGCGTGAGCTCGCTGGCGGACGGGGACTCAGGGCCAGTCGTCGGCGACTCCGATGGCGCCGGCGCGGGCGCCGTGCAACCGGTCAGGACGAGCGCGGCAGCTCCGACGAGCGCGACGCCCGCCATGGTGCCCTTAGGAAATGCACCCATGATGCTCCTTGCTGTGTGGGTCAGGTATGCGGGCAGGGCTGTGCCTACCCGCCCGACTAACGCTATGGGGCTATGTAACTTCCCTCAACACCCTGGGGTTACGAGCATGTAACGCGACCAAATCGTTACGTGAGCTCCGGAAGGTCCGCTGCGCGCCGGTGCTGCATAATCGCGCGCACCATATCGATGACGAGAAGGATGAGCGCGATCCACACGATTCCGAATCCGATCCAGCGCTCGAGCGGCATCGGCTCGCCCAGGATCAGGACGCCAGTGAGGAACTGCATGACCGGTGCGAGGAACTGCGTCAGCCCCACGTAGGACAGCGGAAGACGGCGCACGCCGGCGGCGAAGAGCATGAGCGGGACGGTCGTCACCACGCCGGCGAGCGACAGCGCGACGGTGTGCCACGGGTCGAGCACGGCGAAGGTCAGGCCGATCCCGGCCGGGTCGAGGAACTGCCAACCGAGCCCGATCCCGACGAGCACGAGCGCCGCGAACGGCGTGAGATACGCCGTCTCGATCGCCAGTCCGCTCACCGCGTCGACACGGCCACCCGTGCGGTTCTTCACGAGCCCGTACAGCCCGAAGCTGAAGGCGAGCATGAGCGCGACCCACGGGAAGGAGCCGTGCCCGATCGCGAGGACGAGCACCGCGATGAACGCGACCCCGACCGCCGCCCACTGCAGCGGACGCATCCGCTCGCGAAGGAAGATCACGCCGAGCAGGATCGTGATGAGCGGGTTGATGAAGTACCCGAGCGACGCCTCGACGACCTGATCGGTCGCGGTCGCGTACACGAAGACCGTCCAGTTCACGGCGATGAATGCCGCCGCGAGCGCGAGCCACCCCATCACGCGACGGTCGCGGAGCAGCGCGCCCGTGCGACGCCAGCCGCGCACGACGGTGATGAGCAGCACACAGAAGACGACGGAGAGGATCACCCGCCACGCGACGATCTCGTATGGTCCGGACGGCTGCAGGAGGATGAAGTACCCGGGGAGGAGACCCCACAGCCCGTAGGCGCTGATCGCGTAGACGAGACCTGCGGTGGACTGCTCCCGGAGCGACTTCGCGCTCGGGGCCTTGCTCATTCGCTCACTCTACGCGAGCACGCACATGCGAAAGCGCCGCTGGCGCGATGCCAGCGGCGCTTTCGTGGCCTGGTCAGCCGAGCGGTGTCGGCCGGGCCTCAGTCGTTGCGCGACTCAGTCGCGGACGACGATCGCGAGGACGTCGCGAGCCGAGAGCACGAGGAACTCGTCGGCGCCGAACTTGACCTCGGTCCCGCCGTACTTCGAGTAGAGCACTCGGTCGCCGACGGCGACGTCGAGCGGGATGCGGTTGCCGTTGTCGTCGATGCGACCGGGACCGACAGCGACGACCTCGCCCTCCTGGGGCTTCTCCTTCGCGGTGTCGGGGATCACGATGCCGGAGGCGGTCGTGGTCTCAGCCTCGACCTGCTTGACGACGATGCGATCCTCGAGCGGCTTGATGGAAACCGACACGGTTCAGACCTCTACTTCCATGACGTTCAGGGTTAGCACCCGCGTGACGCGAGTGCCAATGTCAGGCTAGCGCACGTCTGGCACTCGGGCAACGTGAGTGCCAACTCAGGGGCCGCGCCGAGACCGCGGGACGGCGTCAGAAGGCCTGCTCGATCCAGGCGTCGCCCGAGACATTCTCCCCCAGGAACGTCCCGCTCGGCTCCGCCGTGCCCTCATAGACCGAAGCCCCGGGGAGCGCGAACTCCTGATCCTGCAGCCGGGTCGTCACGATGAGCTCCGCATCGAACGACGGGATGTCCACGCGGAACTGCTGCGCATACGAGACGCCGCTGCGCGGGCTCGTCCACAGCTCCCCGATCGGCGTGACCGAGGTCTCCACGTAGTACATCCGCCCCTCGGGGTCCTGCAGCGTCGCGAACGCGGGGATCGTCACGTCGATCTCCGGCTTGAAGCCGGGGCCGATGATGCCGGCGTTCGAGATGGACCAGCCGTTGTCGAGCTGGAAGTCCTGCAGCAGCCAGCGGACCCGGCCGTCCTCGGTGCCGTCGCCGAAGTACCCGTACTCGTGATCCATCCACGTCGTCCCGCTCACCTCGTAGGTGACGCCGTCGATCGTGATCGAACCGGACGCGGCCAGGCGCGTGAAGGAGAAGTAGTAGTTGTCCTTCGTGAGCGACTGCTCGGTCGCGCTCGGCTGGAGCCCCGTGCCGAACACCCAGAATGGCTCGCCCTGCTGCGAGAACGTCAGATCGAACTCGATCTCGGTGAGCGTCGGGTCGTCGACGAGGAGCGCCTGCACGCGCATGTCCTGCGAGGGATCGGCCTGCGGCGCCGTCATCGAGACCCAGTTGCGCACCGCCACCGCGGTCGCGCCGGAGCCGCCACCGCCGACGAGCGTGACGGTCGGCGGCGTCGTGTAGCCGGAGCCCGGATCGAGGAGCACGATCTGCCCGACCGAGCCGTCGGCGTCGAGGACCGCCATCGCCTGGGCGCCGGAGCCATCGCCGTCGATGCGGACCTCCGGGGCGCTCGTGTAGCCCGAGCCCGGATTCGTCACCGAGAAGCCGCCGACCACCCACGACGGGTCGCCGATGCGCGCATACCAGTCCCTGCTCGGGTCGCCCTCTGCCCACGTGGAGATGTCGAACGTCCCGATCGGCTTGGGGATGTAGACCTGGGTCCGCTCGTAGTGCCGCCCCGCCTCGACATCGCTCAGCGCGACCTGCGTCATCGCGAACATCTGGCCGGGGAATGCCGCCGCGTTGATCTCGAAGCCGAACACGCGATCCCCGGCGCGGAGCGTGCCGATGTGCCACCACCATTCGGTGGGCGCGTCCTTGTGCCGGTACATGTCCTTCGGAAGGGACAGCACCACATGCTCCCGCGGGACCGGGTCCGGTCTCGTGTCGCCCTTCCAGATCGGGTTCGCCGGGACCGGCACCGTCGGGACGGTCACACCGCCCGGCCACGAGGTCGCGAGGATGAGCGCGAGCACACTCGCCACGATGTTGACGACGAGCGGGATGATCGGCGAGAAGAACGGCTCATGCCGGATCGTGTGCACGAAGATCGCGCAGATCAGGAGGATCACCGCACCCGCGGTGGCCGCGACGATGAGCCACCATGACAGCGGCGCCCAGCGGTCCTGGGTGACCAGGCCCGCCGTGATGCCGATCGCGCCGAGCAGCTCCGCGACGCCGATGAGCTTGACCTGCCAGGTGCGGAAGTCCGCCGCCCACGCCATGCCCATCCGGGCGAGACGCTGCCGGCTCACGACGAGCTTCACGATGCCGACGAAGGCGAGCAGCACAGCGGCAAGACCGCCGAATATCCACAGTGCGACGACCACCACCACCTCCTTGGAGCAGCGAGACGCCGGGAGACCGGGTCCGCGACAGCAACGCTAACGAACCGACAGCATGTCGGCACGGAATGAGACGCAAGTGAGACGTCATGCCGAGCCGGGGCTGCGACGCTACGGTGCGCGGTCAGCGCGGTCAGGGCGCGCCACTGCCACTGGCTGCCGAGAACTCCCCGGAAGACGAAGAATGCCTCGCGATCTGCTGATCTGCGAGGCCTTCTGTGGTGCGCCTGGAGGGATTCGAACCCCCAACCGTCTGATCCGTAGTCAGATTCGTGCAACGTTGCACGCCCCCCATGATTCCGGGTTTCTCCCCTGGTTTTCTGGGCTCTAGACGGTTCCGAGAAACTGATTCTTGGGGCATAATTGGGCACAAGATTGCACAACTCGTTGCACGTTCGTTGCACGAAGTGAGGTTCTCGATGATCTCCAGCACCCCGACCAACCAGCCCACCAGCGACACGATCCGCGCCACCCTGACCACCGCAGGCGCACGATGAGCGGCCGACGCTGGGGCGCGCTGCGCAAGCTCCCAAGCGGGCGCGTGCAGGCCTCCTACACCGGCCCCGACGGCATCCGCTACACCGCGCCCATGCCCTTCTCCGACGACCCGAAGCGACGCGGCGGCACCAAGCCGGCGACCGCCGTCGACAAGGCCGAGGCGTGGCTGCGCGGCATCCGCGCCGACATCGAGCGCGGCACCTGGACATCCCCCGACGCCGCCGCCGCCGAAGCCAAGCGCGCCGAAGCCGAGCGCTTCGGCCGCTACGCCGAGGCGTGGGTCGCGCAACGCGTCTCGTCCAAAGGTGAGCCGCTGCGCCCGAAGACCCGCACCGAGTACACCCGTCAGCTCTCGCGTGGGCTCGCCGAGTTCGCCGATGACCGTCTCACCGCGATCACCCCGGCCCGTGTCCGCAACTGGCACGCCCGGCGACGCGATGAAGCTGGAGCGACCGCTGCGGGGGCCGAGGCGCGGCTGCTGCGCGCGATCCTGACCACGGCGGTCATCGACGGGATTATCACCGCGAACCCGGTACCGGGCGCGCTCACCCGCACGAAGACGGGCCGCGCCCACCGACCGCCGACCATCGACGAGCTGGCGGTCATCCTCGACAACATCGGCCCGTTCTTCCGGCTCGCCGTGCTGCTCTCCGCCTACGGTGGGCTGCGGGCCGGTGAGTGGCGGGCGCTGCGTCGCCGTGACGTGTCGATCGTCGACGGACGGGCCCTCATCCGCGTTGAACGCGCCGCCCAGTTCCTCCCCCGGCAGGGTTGGATCGTCGGCCCGCCGAAGTCCGCCGAGGGTGTGCGCACGGTCCCACTACCGTCCGGGCTCACCGGCGACGTCGAGCGGCACCTGAGCGCCTACGTCGGCCCGTTCCCGGACGATCTCATCTTCCCGCCGATCGGCGGCGAGGGGTTCGTGCACGATCGGCAGTTCAACGCCGTGTGGAACCCCGCGCGGGACGCGGCCGGACTGCGAACACCTATCCGGTGGGACACCAAGGGCCGACCGACCGCGTGGGAATCAACTGTGCGCGAGCATGATTTACGCGCGTTCGCGGGAACCGTGTTCGCCCAGTCCGGCGCGACGCTGCGCGAGACGATGGCATTCCTAGGGCACGCGTCGACGACCGCCGCGATGGCCTACCAGGCGACCACCGGCCGCGAGGCCGACATCGCCGACCGGATGCCCCTCCCGCCGACGAACCCGAAGCGGGCAGCCAACCTGGAGACGAAGACGAATGCGTAAGCCCCTGCCCAAATACTCCGGCGAACCGTACACGATCAAGATTCTGTGCACCGACCGCACAGACAGGCGGCACAACGCCGAGCGCGGCTATGTCATCGTCGGATTCGAACGCACCGCCCACGCCTGGGATGCACGTGCCCGAGGGGCGCAACGTCGAGCGGTGCACACCGATTGGGAACGCAACGCTTCACCCGCACCGAAGTTCGAAACCCGGTTGCTCGGTGACGAGGTCATCGTGAAGACCACCGATCGGGACGTGGTGCTGAGGAACCCGAAGACGTTTGCCCAGCGGACCGTGTCACGGGATGCGCTGGCCGACATGCGCGAGGTGGTCACGCTCGCCTGCCCGTACTGCGAGCCGAGCAGGGTGCCGGGGATCGGCGGAAACCCCAAACCCGCTGGCGTTGTCGTGCTCCGGTACGAACGGTTCGCGGCAATGCTGGAGGAGCTGCGACACGCCGGTATTCACGAGATACCACGTTCCGCATTACGCGGCCGCTAGCATGCACACAAGCGCACGAGCGCTTGACGGCGGGAAAGACCGCCCTTACCGCGGATGGGTGGATAAGCCGCGGCCCCTCCTGGCGATGGGTTAAGCGCAGGTGGCACCCGGGAACGAGACACCGGGCGGGCTACGCACCGCGTACCTCGGATGCCTCACCGGGCAGGTTCACAGTTGAACTTTGCCCGGAGGCAGAAATGTCCGAACTGCTGACGATTCAGCAGGCCGCCGACCGCTACCAGGTCAGCACGTCCACGATCCGCCGTGCGATCCGCAACCGCGAGATCGACGCGCAACGCTTCGGCCCGCGCCTGGTGCGCATCCCCGCCGAAGCCCTCGAGCGCCGGTTCAGGCCGCTCTACCCCGAGTCGAACGACTCTCCGCGGCAGGTGTTCCGCCGTGTGATCGAGATTCTCGACGAGTCGACGCCGCTTCCCGATGACTTGCGGCATCGGCTCATCGAGCGGCTGGCGGGTGATGCCGCGTGAGCCCGGACGTGAGGAGCCGCCCGGCCGGGAATGCACGGGCGGCCATGGCTAACGAATCTGAAGGGGCCGATTCCATTCTCGCCCCCGGCGAGCGGCCCCGGCAGGTTTCCCACCGCATCGGCTGGACGGTCTCCGCCCACGTCGATCGCGTCGTCACCGGCCTCATGGACGGCACAATCGAACTGTGGCAGCTTGACCAGTCGCTCGCCAGCATGTACTACCTCGGCTTCGAGGACGGCCGCGCCAGCCGTGACGTCGACATCCGCCAGCTCGAGCACGATCGGGACCGCTACTACGCGGTCGCGTACAACGACAGCAGCGCCGTCAAGAACATCACCGTCGAGATGGAGAAGACCTACCTCGCCACGATCTACGGGAACGTCACCGACGAGGAGGTCACCCGGGCGCTCGACTTCGGCGACCGGCTCGGCATCAGCCGGGAGGTGGTCGCGTGAACACCCCGGCCACGTTCTCACACGACTGGCTCATCTGCCAGCTGTTCCCGCCACCCGAGTACGTCGTCAGCGGCATCCTCCCGACCGGGATGACGTTGCTCGTCGGCTCGCCGAAGGCAGGCAAGTCCTGGCTTGCCCTCGCCCTCGCACACGCCGCCGCAACCGGGTCGCCGATCCTCGGCAACGTGCCCACCGGCAGGCCCCGGCCCGTGTTCTACGCCGCGTTGGAAGACGGCCCTCAGCGGCTGTTGAACCGGATCAAGACGCTCACCATCGACACCCCGGCACCGAACCTGACCTACTGGCTGGACGCCGCCGGAGTCATGCCCGCGCTGACCGCGTGGATGGATGAGCACGCCGAGGCGCACCCGCTGGCGATCCTCGACACGCTCGGCAGGGTCGCACCCCCGGCACAGTCCGGTGAGACCGACTTCCAGCGCGACTACCGGGTCGGGGCCGCGCTTAAGACCATCGCCGACAGCGCTCCCGGCGGTTCGGTGGTTGTCGTCCACCACACCCGCAAGGCCGCCGCTAACGACTTCCTCGATCTCGTCTCCGGCACGCAGGGGTTGGCTGGAGCCGCAGACACGATCATCGTGTTGCGGCGCACCCGCAACGATGCCACCGGGTCGCTGGCTGTCACGAGTCGGGACGCCGCCGAGGGCGAGTATGCGATCGAGTTCGACGGTGGACGGTGGACGCTCGACGGGGCTGACCTGCGAGACGCGGCCGCGAACTTGTCTGAGCGGCGAGCGACCGAGAATCTCGGTGAGCGCTCCGCTGACGTGGTCGCGTTCGTCAACCGGAACCCGGAGGGTGTGCGGGCGGCCGAGGTCGCCGAATCCCTCGGCATCGACGCGAGCCAGGCGCGCACCTACTTGTCACGGCTGGAGCAGGCAGGACGCATCGCTAAGGCTTCCCGAGGGGTCTATACCCCTGTTGCAAGTGTTGCGAGTGTTGCGTCCGGTGTGAGCGTCGCTACGGCAAACGCAACACATGCAACAGATGCAACACCTGTTGACGGGGTCGCGTCGTCGGAACATGCCACCGGCGAGCCCTCCCCGACCTGCCGGGTGTGCGGTGCCCCGCTGTGGGCTCCCGAGTCCCGAGCCCGTGGCATCTGTGGCAAACGGGACGACGCGCACCGGGAGGTGGCCGCATGAGCGCCGCCGACGTCGCCGCGATCATTCGTGGTGTCCGCGACTGCGCCCGAATCCTCGAGGTGCTAGGAACCCGCGTCAGCCCCGACGAGACGAAGCGGATCGGTGAGGCCGCCCGCGTGTTCATGGCCGCCGTCCTCGCCTGCGAGGAGGTCGACGCATGAGCGGGTCGATCGAAGAACGGCTTGCAGCCGCCCGCCGAGCCATCGCCGAGGGCATCGTCGCCGACCTGTACGCGGCTGGCCGGGTTGCGGCGCGCACCGCCGAATCAGTCGGCAGATACACCGTCGCCCAACAGCAGCGGGCCGCCGAAGCCGCCCGGCAGTTCGTCAAGACCATCGGCGAGCTGGAGGCCGAGCGATGAGAGGCGAACGCGAGTACGCGCGCCTGGTCGAGGCGCTCGGCAGCTACGAACCGCCGTGCGCCAGCGACGGCCGCTACATCGCAGACACGCTCAGCGCCGACGACATCGCCGACATGCGAGAGGCCTGCGCCGTGTGCCCAGCCCGCCGGGAATGCAGAGGCGCCGCGGTCGCCATGCGAGCCGAGGCCGGGTTCTGGGCCGGTGAGCAGTACCCAACCGACCGGCCGCCGGGCCGACCGAGAAAGGAGAAACCCGAATGAACAGCAGCGTCGTCGAGCGCGTCGACAACGCGATGAGCGCCTGCCCGCGATGCCGGAAACTCGCACCCGAACAGCGGGAACACAGCCACCACGCCACCATCCGACTGCCCCAAGGCTGCCGCCGACTTCCGCTCCGCCGACTCGCACGCACGGCACACCCCACGATGCCCGTCTCGCTTGGTCCTATCGGCCCGGAACCCGTCAATCGGCAGGTTCCGACGACACCTAAGACAGCGCTTCATCGGATCACCTCCATACGAACGGATTGCCGCCGTTTTTCAGCGGGGGGAGATCAGGGCATGGCCGCGGGACCCGCTGTCGATGGGGGAGGGGGTGGGGTCCCCTGGGGGGTTGAGGGAACGCGGGGATGCTGGGGTGAATCGCCCCGGGTTTAGTGGAGAGCGAGTTCTCCCAGCGCCGGGCGGCTCTGGGAGTTGATCTCACGGTAGTACTCGTTCTCCTTCTCGATCGGTGTGAGGTATCCGATCGATGAGTGCAGCCGGTTCTCGTTGAACCAGTGAACCCAGGAGAGCGTGGCGAGCTCGAGCTCGTCGGCGGTGCGGAACGGGCCGTCGATCTTTACGCACTCGGTCTTATAGAGGCCCACGACCGTCTCCGCCAGAGCGTTGATGCTCCTATAGTTGTCAACTCGCGATTTCGCCGGTTCTGGGGTCGGTCTTGACGAGGTGGTAGACCTCGCGGATGACGTAGCGTTTCAGGCAGCGGATGATGTCGCGTTTGCTCTTGCCTTCGGCGGTGCGGCGGACGACGTAGGCGATCGTGGGCTCGTG